>OIGD01000066.1_pt1 | contig 122416 bp, 154 predicted proteins | sample 1582211 | NCBI WGS metagenome assembly OIGD01 (sample SAMN04414078, study PRJEB24778) | human gut metagenome | material: faecal | host: Homo sapiens
AAATATATAATATAATATTCATATAATTGAAATTTTTTTAAACTACATACAGTTTGTATAAGAAAGGAACATAAGGCTTTAGAAACATAAATAGATACAATCAGATATATGCCACCCCCCAGCCACCGGGGTACACAAATAAAAAGTAGACCCCAATCGAGTAAGGCCTACTTCTTTTGAGCTATTTATTTTTTTATTTGCCTTTGCAACTTAGTTTTAAACGGTTTTTTTGTTGTATCATAAATATATACTAACAAGTGATGAAAATGTCAGCTACCCCCATTGCGTCGCCTTGTGCAAAGAATAACACCATATGCTCAATAACGGAATGACGTATAACCTTTTCTGTTATAAATGATAGATGCAATTCCAAAGACAAGATAGGCTAGTAGTATAATAACTATTGATATCGCGTTGTATTTAACCGCCGCTATTACAAGTCGTACTATATGTTCCATAACTACTCCCATGTGTAGTTTTGACCTTTATTTTCTGTCGGTTGTATTTAGCTCCTTTGCCTTTCTTTGCTAAAACAACACTTCCACGTCTACGCCACATGAGATACTGTTGAAGTTCTTCTTTACTCTTTTTATTCACTCTCTTGTCCATGTTGAAACTTCCTCCGGTTCTCTTTCATATTGTGATTGCCGGAACAATGTGGGGTCAGAGGTAGCTGACATTTTTATCTATTAAAGACTCTCTTTTACCTCGTTCAGAGTGTCACAGCTGAAACTATATTTATACCAGCCTCTTTCGTCCCATTCGCTGACATTCCAGCCAACAGATCCTTTCTCAATCATCTAGTGGAGGTCCATCGTGTAGTATGTACCTGTTCTCTTATCTCTAATAAGTTTAACCATCTAGGGGGTCTCTTTCCTAATTATATGAGAGTTCAATGCACCCACTCAAGACCGCAGATCATTTCGCCGAACACTTCAGAGAAATACCACTGCTCGATTTCGTCGCCAGCCTCGTACCAGATCTTGGCCTGGTCTTTAGACTCAGTGGTCTCATTAGTTCTCTTGTTTTTGTAAGTGAAGGTCTTTCTCATCTTCTCTGTCTCCTTTGTGGGTTTTCATGTCCTTATCCTACAATTACATTGTATAATAAGTTTTGCTATAAATTAACTAATAACATAGAAGTAAGGGCAAGAATAAAACTTGCCCCTTTTATACTTATCTATTCAGTAACATTGTCAGTAGATTTCCGCTTCCAACAATTCGACCATAGAAGTCCCTGGTCTTATCTTCACTTTTACGGTAAGACCCGAGAATGTGCCCTACAAAATCTCTGATCTGCTGATTGCCTTGACCGTCATCTTCTATCCAACCAAGGATTCTTCCACTGAATTCTCTGATAGGAACTTTTGTTTTAACATACATACTATTCACCTACTTTGATATTTTTGTATCTTTCTAAGACAGTTTCTTTGTCAATCTCAAATACTTGTGTTATATTCTTTTTTGTATCTTGAATAAATCTCTCTAGGCTTTTCAATAACTTTCCTTCATTGTATTCTGTTTCTGAATACTCAAAAGAAAAACTTTTTAATCTTAAAGTATTGTCGTCAGGCAACAACGGTCCAAACATGTATGTTTTTGTCCAGCCTAGATTGGTTGTGTGTAGTACGTACCATTCTTGGCCTACATCGTTATATAATATTAAGGCCACTTCCCCCACATTATCAACTTCAACGGAAGCAAGGAAAGAAGATTCTGGTAAATAGTTAATTGATGCTTTCATACGACATTACCACTGCTTCATGTGCTGTCTTTATTTCCATCTCACCATTTTCATGATACTTTTTGTAAGTTCTTGAATGTAACTGACCTGTTAATAAAATTGAATCGCTGATCTTCAATGTTTGTGAAAGTTTGCGAGCAAGTTCGCCAAAACATACACAAGGTACATAAGTATCTATGCGAGTTCTTTTATCTTCAGTATATATGTTATTTGCAAGAATAAAATGAAAACTACCTTTTCCATCTTTGTTCTTTCTAAGTTTGTCAACCTTGCAAACTTTACCGTCTAGTTGGAATTGATTGATTAGTTCCTGGTCATCCTTTCCAACATCCGGTATATCAAAGTAGGTAAAGACATAAAGCTCTACTTTATTTTTGCCTGTGTCTAGCTTCTGCGAATAGGAACGGACATTTCCCTGTAGCCACACAATCTGGCCTTCAGTGTATTGATTTACATATCTTTTGAATTTCAAGTCTAGAACGTCATCTTCCCCATCAGTTCTGGGAACAATCAGTTCTGCTTTTTGATACTCTATCTCTTTAACATTATGGGAATGTTCAATATTCCGAATCATTCCTTTTAAGATTATCTTATTCATTTAACTTCTCTCAATCATCTTATGTATATTTTCCGTCCCACCAATCGGGTCTCCAGCCTGGTTTGATGCATCCCATAATCTGATTGTTATGTGCTTGCCAGCTTGTTGTTGGAATGTTGATGTGAGAGCCACAGTTGCTTGAGCAATCACTACAGCATCCGCCGTAGCAACCGACGTCACAAGCTCCACAAGAAGAGTAGCCCTTTGACGCTGTGCCGATGCAATAACCTCTGCAACCCCCGGAGCAACCTAAGCACCCGCCAGTGCATTCGTTCTTGCAACCATTTGTGCAAAGACCAGCACAACTTTCTTTACAGCCTCCTGTACAGCTACCCTCGCAAGATCCTGTACAGCCATTTGTGCAAGACCCCGTACAACTCGTACAGCCTGTGCATCCAGTACACTCATTCTTACACCCACTAGTGCATCCTGTGCAACCAAAACAAAGGCCAGTACAACCTCCAGAACAATCAGAATAATTTGAGGGATAATATTGTGGTGTTCCCGTATTAGCAGATTCAGGATTATTTGACATTTGAAATATTAGATCCTCCATTAACAGAACATCATTGTTGAGAATTACTTTATTCTTTCTTTCAGGAATTCTGTCAGAATTTACAACATGAAGAATATCCCAACTCTTTGCTAGATGCTCTGCCTTTATTGCATTGTCAGTTTCTGGCACATATGAAAAATTATATGCAGATGTAGCATACTGAGAAAGTGACTGGCTTCCAGGAGCGTCACCTACTTTGCTACGTTTCAAGCACTCTGCTGTAATTTTTTCCTTTAGCTGCGCAAAACGTGTTGGGGTAATAGCAGCCATTTCCGATTACTCCTTTATAAGAGATTTTATCATTTTTAGCTCATCTTTGTCAATAATCTGTAAAGCCCACTCGTCAGGAATGTCCATCGGATATGTGTCTTTTGAATGGATTTTCCTATAGTACTTATTCCACATGTATGTTAGAGCAAGCGCTCTTGCTTTATGTAGATCGCAAGTGAATGTTGTTCTCTTGTCCGCTGTACCGTATTTTTCATAACAGTATCCGGAACACCAACCACAGCCACTAGCAATAGGGCAGTTAAAACACTCGTCTGTCGATTGACTTCTTCGTGTAATACAGCTTAAACAATCAACTCTTTCGAACTGTTGTTCTGTACTCATTATTCCGTCTTTAACTGTTCCAATGATGTAAGGAATTACATCATCCCCAAGAGCATTTGGCATATAACGAATACAAGGGTAAATATTTCCTTGCCAGTCAATAGCAATCATTGCCCCTGTACCACCACACCAGTTATGATTGTCTTCAGGCGACATCGGGTGACAATATACAGGAGACATGTAAGGACAAACAAGAGGGTCAAGTTTGTCGTGTTCAATTAGATAGTCCGCTAATTGTTTTAACTGTTTATAAAATATTTTTGCGTCTTCTCGACACCAAACATCTTCATATACCGGATTGAAATTGACGATAGGGTACCCATATTCAATCATTTCAATAACTGCTTCTGAAAGGCTTCCTACATTGTTGGGGGATATTGTCATCTTTGTAGGGAGAGCACCTTTGCCGTATTTTTCAGTGTAATCATTTACAGCAGCAATAACTCTGTCGTAAGTGCCCTTGTTTTCAAGGTCTACTCTACAACTGTCATGTAATTTTTTATTACCATCAACAGTTATATTAAGTGAAAGATGACTTTGGTGTTTCTTTAGATATGATTGTACCCTTGGGTCAAAGTTTAGTAAACCATTAGTCGAAATGGAAATTCTGGTTCTAGTTGCCCAAGGATGATGTAATCTCGCGCACTCATCGAAGTAATAATCAGTGATTTTACTCACTAGATCAATTTCAAGAAACGGTTCCCCACCAATAAATTCTAGAACTATTCCAACACTATCTTTAGGAATATAACAAGTCACTTTTTCCGACCCAGAAAGCAAATCGTCAATAAATTGTTTAGCAACTTCAAAGGTCATTCTGTTGGGCTTCTTATTATGTTGATAACAATAACTACATTTCATGCAACAATCTTCTGTCACTTGAAATGTTATAGTTCTTGCATACAAGCCTTCTGTTTTTGCATCAAACCCTTTTGTTTTGTCTTCAAGAAAAAGACGATTTAACATTTCTGGGTACTCTTCATAATTTCCAATCATCAATCAATCCTCGTTAATTGATAAGATGCAGGTGTTGTAGTCAAGATTCCAGGGAGTATCTTTCTTTATATGGTAGATTTCTACAAGAGCACTTTTTGCAGTTTCAAATTCGATAAATAGTTCTCTCTGCTGTTTGGTGTAATAGTTTATAGCTTCCATGTTAACAGGGTCTTGACCCCACAAGAAGCTGATTAAATCTTTAGTAGCAGTTAATTCAAAATCTATTGACTGAATTTTATTTCTAAGCTCTTCTGTCACTTGAATCTGTTTCATCTCTTTTTATCTCCTATTCTTTTTAAGTGTACCCTACGGGCACAGTTTTCCATCCAGTTCCTGGATTGTATTGAAGACCATTTGTACCGTTAATATAAAGTTTGTTTGTATTTGTAGCTGTAGTTGTCCAGGGAACATAGTTAGTGATTGCTTCATTTATAGCCTGTGTGACAAAATCATATACAGCTTTTGCCGTAACAGGGTTTTGAGATGTTGGCGTGACGGAGGTATCTAGCTTCTTGTTTGCTACGGAAGCTACACTCTTTTTTAAGTCCTCTACTCTCTTACGAGTCTCTGTATCGAACTTTATCAAGTCGTCCTTGATTTTGTATACAGCACCGCTTGTTATCACGTCTTTACTGTCTTTCTTTTCTATCGCCAGAACATCGTGTGTTGCCGCCGTTCCAAATGTAAATACATGTTCTACAGAACCATTTTTGTATAGGTCTAACACGATTTTCCCGTCGGGGTTTACACTGTAGTAAAGTTGTGCATCTGCCTGTGCTTTAGGGACAAGTCTAAGAACATTCCGATTCTTTACTAGAGATTCATTTCCGTCGCCTACAGTTACGTACTGGTCATCGGTATACAAGGGCTCTCCGTATTTAAGTTGAATGTTTGCCGCAGTAGCAAGATTTGCACTACGTCTTAATAGTATTGTACTATTCATTTTGTATAATCCTTTCGGGTTAATCTTCCTTCTGTTTAATTTCTCCCGTAAGAATTCCCGTCATAAACTTTGTTGCATCGTCGATTTGTTTTAGTTCGGGATCTTCTTCAATTTCTTTATTGATTTCTTTTACTCGTATGTCAAGAGAGTCAAGGTACTCCTTAATAACTTCAGCACGTTCTTCATCTGTTGCCTCATCAAATTCTGGAATAACTTCAAGACCAATGTCAGAAATTAGTACTCCCTCAAGATGATCCATTTCATGCTGGAATACTAGTGCCGCTTTTCCCAGTAGCCTGTTGCTTGCAGCTTCACCAGTAGGTCTCTGATACATTACTCTAATGTCATTGTTACGGACTCGAATATATTCTTTTCCTGGAAGAGAGGAACATTTTTCTCTTGACAACTGCATTCCTTTGGGAGAATAAGCTTCAATTACAGGGTTAATGAATGTTTTAATCTGGTCTTTTTCAAACTTCATGCAGAAGATTCTTTTATTAAATCCTATTGCAGGAGCAGAAAGGGCAAATAAATCGTCATTCTTTCTCAACGTTCTTTTTAATAGTTTAACAATCTCTTGTACCAGCTGTCCTTCATGTAGGGTATCGATTTCTTCTGCGCGTTCGCTGAGTGCAATTTCATCTGTGATAATTTCTTTTGTTCCGGAAATCATATTTGTCTTCTCCTTATCAATTACCGTTTTCTTTTATAGTTAACTTATACTGGTCACTTGCAAAATCTGCTACAAGGGTTAGAATATAGTCATCACTCATATATACAATTGTGGATCCGTCCAGCGTTACATTTGAACTTTCTTCATCTTCGTCTAGTAACGGAGAGCGGTCCAGCTTTGAATAGTATATGCCGTATTCATTTGAATCTTTAATGTCTATTACATATACCTCATTGTTTGATTCATTTGGTTGTTCTTTTATTCCTAAGCTCTGCAGTAACTCTTCCATTTAATTTTCCTCTCTTTTTCGATTCCATACGTAACAATACTCTAAGTAATTTTGCTGTAATCAAAAATTCTTCAAAACATTTTACTAAGACAATTATTATATACAGTGTACTAACACTAAGTATGACATCATCTAAAATATAGTCTAACATAATGAAATTTAGCACAATATGTCAGAATATAAAAAGAAAGCTGATAGAATTTAAGTATCAGCTTTCTTAATATCTTTTATAACGTTTTTATTTTCTTTTCGTACTTCATCTAAAGTTCTGCTATTCTCTAGAAGAGCCTTATTCTGATTTCTGTACCTATTTTGTTTCTTTTTCTTGGTTGGCTGATTTAGAAGATATATGATATACGATATAGTTCTAAAATTGGTCTTAATTGGCTCAATTTGCTTTTTCAAATTTTCAAGGGCTTCCGGGCTTACTAGGTTGTTGTTATATTCTTCTTCTAATTCTTTAAGTGTTAAAACAAGTTCGTGATAATCATCTGAAATCTTATCGTAATATTCTTTAACGTCTTTTACAGACATTTTTATCCCTCCGAGTATTTTTCTGACAAGTAATCATACAATTCCGCATCTGAATGTATCCATATGCATCGTTCATGCTCGTCCCAAAGCAACGGCGTAGGTTCGCCACGCATTGTCATCCCGTCACAATTTCTTTCATAGAAATAGTAAGAGACCCAATCGCTATCGCTATTAAACTGTTTGTCTAGAAATTCTATTACATGACTTACAAGTTGATAACATGGGTGGTCATCATTCAGCTGGATATTAACATTTGACAAGCTGTCTATATAGCTTTCTATATTTCGACAATCTTCAAGTAGATTGCAGAAAGATTCTTTATCAATCATTTTTACACCTCTATTACTTTGCAGTTCAGTTTATGTGAAAATGCTACCATTCCGTCCATAGCGACAATTCCATCATCGATGAATGGCGAAAAGTGTGCCGTTCCTCCGTTATCGGGAAATTCATCTCCATCATCATGCAGGTATGCATGACCCCAGGAAGTGTGCCAATGCCCACACCAGATTGTTTTTCCCTTAATACGAGCCCCGTTCTTCCATGCAAGCATTCCGTTTATCCATCGTGCTTTTTCCCATCTAGCTTTAGGAGATCTCCAATTAGGATCTTTAATGTAACTGCCCGGTTTACAAGGAATCCAGCCATGTACGAAAATATTATTCTTCACTTCCGCAAAATCAACGGTGCTGTTCAAATAAGTATTCCACAGATTGGAGCTGGCTACAGCTTGAAGTATTTCTCTGTCGTCATCTTCGTTTAGTTTTTCTTTCTTTAAAGCAATTCCTTCATACTTCGCAATATCTTCTGCAGTACGGACAGTCCCGTTATGTATATCGTGCATAAGAAAACAGCCTCTGGAAATTGCAGCCTGCATCAAATCCTCATGATTTCCTCTAATAAGGATTTTACGCTCATTAGGTAAAGAATTTACAAATTGAAGAACCTTTATTGTATCTTTTCCTCTGTCGCATAAGTCCCCTAAAGAAACAAAACACTGGTTTTCTGCATCTGTCCAGCCTTTGTCCTTTAATGCAGATTCAAGTTCGTTATAGAACCCGTGTACATCTGCTACAATGAAATACTCCATGTTGTGGCTCCTTGTAAGAAATTTTGGTACTGACCACGAGATTCGAACTCGTAAAACAAGTGAGGTTTGAGCTCACCCCGTCTACCATTTGCGGCAGGTCAGCATATAAGTTAGGGGCATTTTTATGCCCTAGTTAGTAAGTAAATAGGTCCCAAAGACTTCCGTTCAGAACTTCTTTTTTAAGATCTTCCCAGAATTTGTCAGGATCACATAGAAAAACTTTTTCTTCAGGAATTGCTTTGTTATATTCATACTTGTCTGTAACAATCTTTAGCTGTTTCTTAGCTTCTACAAGATCGGACTTTGCTGTAGAAACAGCACCTTCAAATTCCTTCTCCGCCTCTACAATTCGTTTGTCGTATACTTCTTGTGCCTGGTCATAGACTTTCTGTAGATTTCTTTCTGCCTTTCTTACATTTTCTTTGGCTGTTTCAACAGCATCGTTAGCAAGCTTCTTCTTTTTTTCGGCATCTAGAGTTGCCTTCTCAGCATTCAGGCAAGCCTGCTCCGTGTTAAAATATTTATCAAGTAATTCACTATAATAAAAGGTCTTCATGTTTTCTCTCCTTGTTTTGTATATTAGTTTTTATTCTAGGTTAATTCTGCAGATTGTATCAATTACATTCTTTTTTGTAACAATGATAAGGTTCTGAGAAGCAGATGCTGTAAGTCGTAAACTCTGCGCAAAATCATCTGTGCCCATGAGACTACTGTTCGACAGCATAATTGTTCTATTCATCTCATTTGCTTGGAAATGATGTCTATGTGCTGTTAATGCTAGATCATAGTATTGCTGTGTCATCAGAGACATATTGGACACAACATTTTCAGGCTTATCTTTGTCGCCGTGTACTGCGCATATATGATGCCCCAAACACTCAAACGATATAACGTCATCACCCTTTGTATTATCGTTAAAGTGAATTGTTGGAATGTCCTTGAGACGTTCCTTTAAGAACCACGTAATGACACGAACAAGAGATTCAAGGTCTAAGGAGTCTTGTAACTTCGGTTCAATTCTGCTGTGGTTATCAAGGGTGTCGTAGTATTCAATTTCGAGGAATGTTGAAAGTGAAGCTATGAAATTTGCAAGAAGTTCGGCTACCTCTATTGTTTGTGTTACTACGTCAATTCTGCTATTCAATCTAAGTCGAAGATGAATTCTACCTTCTATCATGTCTCCTAGATTGACAATGTGCAGCTTCTTAATGTCGTAAAGGGCGCAACGTTCAGCAACTTCTTTTGCAAGTTTTTCAACACGATTCTTACATATCTCAGGGTCGTACTCATTGTACGGGCTGTGTATTTCAGTTCCGTAATGCCAGTCACTAATCTGTAATATTGCTTCTTTTTCAGAATTGTTATTTCCAGTTTGCTTAATCGGAGTAAAATTGAATGGATAATTCCAATTCAGCTTATCCGCAACTTCTTGTGCAATTTCTTTTAGTGTTTCTTCTCTGGCAATACGTCGTATTAGAGCATTTACTTGAGTTCGTTCATCAGCTAGTTTAGCCTTTTCTTTTTCAAATTTAATTGGGTCTACTACGTCCGTCGTTTTTTTAGTCTTAGAATCAAACATCTTGTCAATAGTGAGCTGCTCAGGTATACATGCTGTAGCTGAATTCTTATATCGATTTCTAAAGTACCGATGTCTGCAAGCGTCATCAGTAAAGTTTAAGTCGTATGTGTTATTTATAAAATCTGCAGTTTGCTGCCAAGTAGCAACATTATTTTCATAGTAGTCTTTAATCGCATTGTTTATCGTTTCGTTTATATTCTTCGAATATGTCAATGGGAATATCCTCCACGTCTATTTCTTCAGGATTTACATCAATTATAGTTCCTTCTTTTACAGAATTCAACTGACCTTGTGCCTGTGCAAGAATATTCCTAACTGCTAAGGCAACTCTTTCACGGGACATTCGGTTTAAGACAGGGGTCTGTTCTCCGCCTTCCGTGTTGATGTTTACCTGATTATTCTGTGTTATATGTATTTCTGGAAGTTCTGTTTCAGTTGGGTTCTTTAACAATGTGTCCTGCATAGCTTTGAAGTAGTTTAACAAGTCAGTATTACTAAATTCGTCAGGCCGTTTTACTACCCGAGCTGAAATCTGATTTAGTATATTGTCTTGTATTTCACTAATTCTTTCTGCACGTAGTATGTTTTTCTTCTTTATATTCAGATTAAACATGTCTACAATCTTCTGCAGTTCTTTTGGGTCTGTTTCAGTTAGGAATTTATCTTTTGTTGTTGGTTGCATCAATTCTTCGCTCATAATGTACCACCGTTAGAATAATTCCTTATACACATCGAGAATTTTTTTCTGAAGTGTATCTTCGACTGTTGTTGTTAATGGGCTTTCTCGGTCCTTTACAGTCTTTATAATTTTCTGTTCAAATGTTTTAGAAGGGATAAATTTGTATTTTACACAACCTTCCTCTTGCAGTATATTAAGTCGACCAATTCCAATATCAACTTCTGTAATATTTTCATTCGACAGTACGGACTCATATACACTGTGAAGAACGATAAACTCTACTTTATCAGAAAGTTGTTGTAATAAGGAAACTGGCAACTTAGTTAGGTTGCTCATATCCGAAACAACATCTGTCATTCTGTACCTCCTAACTTCTTTAATATTCTAATTTCATCTGCCTTTGTATAGTATTTTAAACTATATGACAGTTGTTTTTCATAAACCTCCAAGGATTTATTAAGACGTTCTTGTATGCAAAGTGCTAACAAATCTTCCTTATTTCGTTTATGCTTTTGTAACTCTTCTAAAATATGATTAAGAATCATCATTTCCAAACTTATAACGTTCAAGAACTTCTTTTACTTTATTATAGTTCTTTCTTATGGTTCGTATGTCTCTTGTTTTCTGCCCAGAAGCCTGAACTGCTTCTTCAAAAGACATCTTATCAATCTCTATGTACTGGTATATCAGTAACGATTGTATTACTTCCTCAAGTTCTTCAATCTTAGGAACTGTTATGGTGGTTCCTCCAAAATACTCACAAAGTTTTAATAGATTGTCCTTATCAAGGATATACGCCAATTCGCTTATACAGCTATATTCAGGAATGTCCCTAAGTTTATATAAGACAAATAGTATGAGAGAATAGGTGTCAACTTCATTTAGTTTACGAAGATCTTCTTTGAAACTCATTCATTCTAGTCCTTCACTAGTGTTGATATTGCTTGCAAGTAACGAAAGCATATTTGAATGACACGAAATTTCTTGATTTCCTTGCCACGATAAATCTTTTGCAATATGGTGTTTCATTCCAGTTGTAAGAGCTTGTATGTACCCTCGCATTTCTTCTGGAAGATGAAATAGTATAACAGAATTCTTGTTCTGTTTTCTATATATACGTTCAAGTTGTTCTGGAGTAACTGACGTTGTATTTTCTATCCTATACTGAAGTGCTGGAGAAAGTGTTATTGAATTCAGAAAACTTAGTAGACAACTCAGGTATATATTTTCGTACATAACTGTTCCTTTTGGATATGGAATATGAGAAAGATACTTCTTAGCATCTTTTAATATATCAGATAAACACGCACCAAACTCTACACGTTCTAAAAGGTCTGTAGAGCTGGATACCATCTGACGAAATGAATAATTTGTAACTTTTTCATCTTCTAACACCGAAGGAACATAAGAGTATTCATATGTGTCGAAATCAATAGCCCTTTGACGTATTGTTTTTTTCATATAGTTAAGAATACTCTTTATCCGTTTCATTCGTGGTTCGCCGTCGGGGTCGTATTCAAACTGTTGTTTGTTAGTTAACCTTAAATAAAGTTGGGAAGCATAACTTATAGCAAAATCTTCATATTCATCTTTAATGTTGAATAAGTTCTGTTTTCTAGACAACATCAAAGATAAGAAGTATAAATATTGATATATTGTTTCGGGGTCATGGCTCGGGTCATAGACATTCTCATCTATATATATTGCCATGGAGGTATATTTTAAATTTTCAGGCTTTCTGTATAACATGACTTATCTTGTTTGCATCCTTAATAACATCTATTTCATTATCACAAGGAATACAAAGATTATCACGATGTGTTACAATAAAGACACTACTGATATCTTCAAGGTCAGAAGAGATTAAATCCAGAACTTTCTGGCACCCTGTAATGTCGAGAGCATCAAATATTTCGTCACATACAAGAATATTACTAGAGAAGTTAATCAAGTGGCATAACATATCTCTTATTGACAACTGGATTATTACATCTAGTTTTTTCTGTTCTCCCCCACTTAACGATTCATACTCTTTGTTGTCAAAGGAGATAGAAATGTTGTTTCCTTCTTGTTTAAACTCTAGAAGTTCATTGTTGAAAACAACCTGTGCATATTTCTTTGCTCGGTTATCAATGAAATCAATTACATTCTTAAGAAGACACCCTCTAAAATCTCTTTTTATAACCGTTTCAATCTTATTTATTGCAACAACATGTGCCTTTGTATTTTCTTGTTCATTATTATAATACAATAACTCCCGTTCTGTAACACTGATGTCATTTGTCAAAGAAACTACTTTAGATTGCAAACTTGCCATGTCTGCATCTACCGTTGCTATTGTATGCTGGATAGAAAGAAGCTGTTTGGATAAAGTTTCTTTCTCTTTATCTAGACCTTTATTTTTACTGTCTTTTACTACTATTTCCTTTTCCGTAGCTTGCACACGTTGTTGTAGACTATTCAATTCTGTAGAAAAATTTTGGTCGTTTATTTCAAGCTCTGCTTTTTTCTTCTTATCAAGCTGTGAACGTTGTTCCTGTAGCAGAATGTTTTTTTCTTCTAGCTCTTTTATGTGGTTTTCTAGTTCTGTAGTGTCAGGCTTTGTAACACCTATTAGCTTCTGCCCACAAGTAGGGCATACGTCCTTTATACCCCTTAACCGGGATAGTTCCTTCTTAGAAGTTAAAATGTCATTGCCCACCGTTGCAACGTCTACGCTAAGAGATGTTAACTGGTCAGAATAACTTGCATTTATCTGGCTTACTTTTGTAGCACTTTCTGTCCTCTTTGCATAGAAAGCTTCTTTAAGGGAATCTACCGAGCGCTTATCGTCTTCAATATCAAGCGACAATTCTCGCATTTCATTTTCAATAGAAGTAATCCTTTGCTGAACCGCTTCGCATTCTGAACGTAATTGATTTATATCTGTAGATCGTAGTGCTTCAATTTCTTTCTCTACGTCTGCTAGTTGTTTTGACAACATCTCTTTCTTAGTAGAAAGAGTCAATACATTCTTTTCTGTTTCGTGCAGAGAATTGTTAAGAGCATTCTTTCTTTCTGAAACCCTCTGCTTCAAATCTTCAATCATGAAATCAGACTTAGACAATTCTTCTAGAACCTGTTTTCTTCCGGAAGGAGTATTATTTGAAAATCTCTGAGGTAGCCCCTGTCCTAGAATAATAACACTGCTAATTAAAGAGCTTGTTAAGTCTGGAAGATGCTGTTTCAAAATAGCTTCACTGTCTCGAATTCCTTTGCCAGAAATATCCTGTCCGTCAACAGATATGTACAAAGAGCTTTTTAATTTACTGTGGTCCTTGCTACGTTGTATTACGTAGTTCTTATCGTCCACATTAAAATCTAGTGTTACGACTGCCCCATCATTGCCAAACAAGTTTACAACACTTTTATGGCCTCGAATTGTTTCTCCCGTAAGAGCCCAAACAATTCCTTCCCAGATAGAACTTTTACCTGAACCATTGCTTAAAGAGGCATCATCAGGGCACTCATTCTTTCCTGCAACAAGAACATATCCGAGGTTGTCAAGTTGGACAAACTCGTCTCCGAAACTCATAAAATTGTTCAATCTGATGTTATTGAATGTAATTCTCATTTGCAAATCTCCTGAAGTTCGGAAATAGTTATTTCATCAGAACCAACATTCTGTAGAATATAATCTTTGAATTGAGCTAAATGGTCGACAGTGAATGACACGTCTGGTTTGACCTCTTTGTCAGAAGTTTCACGTTCAATTATAAACTTACTTGTAATTACGTTTGAACATTTAGGAAATCCGTTATCAGGCCAATGAGGATCAAAACGTGCTCTTAAACATTGATACCCACTGTCCTCTTTACATTTAACAGTTAAAACAGAATTTCTTTTCAGTTTAAAAGACAGATTATTCAAGTAGTCAATACTCCAGTCATCGGGCATTTCAATCTTGTAAAAGTTGAAAGCATAAGGATTTTCGATAGTATGAAAAGACCACTCATCTGTGTTGATTAGCATAATGTTGTGGGGATATATAAATGCATCTTCAGAAAAATTCTGTCCTGTCAAGTTACCTATATTGAAGATTCTATTAGTTACTTGTGTAGTATTATGAAGATGACCGTTTATACAAACATCACATACTGATTCCAGTTCCTCTATTGTAAAGCCCTCTTGAGAAACGTAACGACCATAATTTATTCCCTTTATGTCATTATGACTTAGAAGAAGACCCCACTTGCTCATATCTCTTTTTGAAAAAACATCTTTAAGAACAGGACGGTCTTTTTCAAGAAAATACGGAAGGTACATGATCTCGAAATTGTCAAAAGATTTCATACAAGTAGTGTTGATTATTTCACAATTTTTAAGATTAAATAAATGAGCAGTACTGTATTTTAGGTCAGCGCTGCTCACTTCATGATTTCCTACAAGGAATGTGTGCGGAATGTTTGCCCATTCGATGTCGTTAAGTGCCGTAATACTTTCTGCATCTAGCTCGGATTTGTCAAAGAAGTCCCCAAGACATATAATTCTATCGCAAAGATTCTCTTCCGCAAATCGTTCTACCCAGTTAAGTGAATCAATTAGATTTTCCAAACGAGTTGAATATTTTTCTCCTCTGCAACGAACTATGGAAGAATATGTTGACCAGTGTACGTCACTGAAAATCAAGAGTCTCATCTGTTATTCTATTCCTTCCGAATTTTTTGTATCTGCTTGCTCGTCCAATTCAATTATAGCAAGAATTGCATAATTGGCAAGGTCCTGTAAAGTGTCTCGAATAGATTCATTCTTAACGCGCTGTTCTTTTTTTCCTTTCAGTGTAAGGGATCTGAGACGGGAGATCTTATCTTCCATTCGTACAAGGAAAGATAACAGACCATACTTTAGAAAAGTGTCGTGAACACTGTCTCCATAGTCCGCATTTTTTGCTTTGTAGATTTCATGCATCTCGTTTACTATCTTTGTATACCTGAGACCCTTGTCCATAATCACACCTCTTTAAGTTATACTAAATATATATGTTATCATATAGTCTACAAGTGCTGATGTTGAAATGCTTCCGGTCTTTATTTGGAAGTCAATGGAGGTTAACATTTCATATATCTTTATCAGCTGTTCTCTCGTGTAATATCCGCAAGAATATTTTACTGCCCAGAACTTTTTGCTTTCCATCCCACATTTTTCTGGGGAGGGGTTAGACGAAAGCTGCACAGTTATTACATCTTTGAAGTTTTTTAACAGGAGTGTTACAAGCCCTATAGGCTCACAATCAATGTTGTTTATCTCACTGTAAACATTTTTCAGTGTATTTACGTCTCGTTTAACTATTGCTGTTGAAATGTCAAATACGTTATAGTGGCTCAGGTCGTTAAAAATACCGTCGTATATGAAATCTTTTACAGCAGATTTGCGTTCCTGTTCAGAAAACAATGAAACCTTTTCCAGCTCATTGTATAGACGATGAACATCATTTCCGCATACTTTTAAAAGATATTCTATGTCTTCGGGATCCGCACCGTCCGCCATTGAGTACGCCAGGTCTTCAATTTGCCACTTTTCTAGCTTTGGTATAACTATTATCTTGTCAGACAACTTAGATTGAACCGTGTCAGAAACTTTGGGGCAGATAACAATAACATTCTTTGTAGCAATCTGTATGTTACTTATTTCTGTTTCAGACAAGTCAAGATTGTCACAGGAGTAAACATATAAAGTGTTACTGTCATCTGTGTAGTCACCAAACAAAGAGTCAAGTCTTGTAGTAACAATTGAAAGATCGTCTACATACTTAACATTGACAGAGTTTTTTCTGTAACTTTCTATATACTGCAAAGGGACAAAATCATCGTATTTACAGAGGAGTATAGTTACTCCTTTAGGGATAATATTACTTATTACCAGAGTTTTCAGCTGTTCTAAACCCACTTATTATCCCTGCCCTTTCATTTTCATTAAGTAATTCTCGAATAGCTGCTTCTTATTTATGTTCGGAATGAACGTTTTATTGAAAAGCTCTTCTGTTAGCATATATGTATTATAACATGTAGAATTAACAGCTTCAACAACGTTTCTAAAACTTGTTTGTAGAAGAAATTTCAAGAAGATATCAAAACTATACTTTCCCGATTCTTCTAGACCGTAATAGAAACGGTCGGGAACTGAAAGTATGTTAGAAACTGTTGCCTTAGAAATGCTGCTTAGTATCTTACTTGCAAGATCTTTCATGTAATACAAGTCCTCTTCCTTGATATTAGAAAGATCAATGAGCTGCCCTGGAGTAGAAGCAACAGATAACTGTAATTCGGTTGCTTCAGGAACAATTCTAGTTAGTGTGTCTTTTTCATACTTACTTAATGTCCAAAGTTGACACCTGTTAAGAATTGTGTCAAGTAATTGCTGTTTTACCCTGCAAATAATGACTATATAACAATTGTTTAAAGGTTCTTCAAGAAATTTCAATATTACATTCTGTTGCTTTATAGAGAGAACATCCGCATTGAAAATATACAAGTAAGGTGTTGGTCTAGTTGTAAATTCTTCAATGTTGTCATATGAAATAGAAGAATCAATTATCACCTTTTCTATTTTCAGGCGGTCAGCAATATCATTACAGAGAGTGTGTCTTCCAGAACCTGTGTCACCAAGTAAGATGATAGATCTTGGAAATGTGTCAAGAGTATACTGGCATATCTTGTTTGATAATAATTCCTGCCCTAACATTTACACCAACCTGCACATCTGTAGAAATACTACATCAATTGTAGTTTTTGGGTTATTGTCATTCTTCAACATATTTTTCAATGCTAGAAGCTTATCAACAATATAACTGTAATATGCGGGTGCATTGTCGAATCCTACCGAGTAGTTAAGCTTCTCCTGCATACTGGACGGAATCTGTGTAAGATGGTAGTCTTTAAACAGTGCGTATTTATTAAGGTCTAGACAGAATGATAAAAACTGTTCAACAAACAACTTCATGTCGTTTCCTGAGTTATACAGATCTTCTACAGCTGTCAATACTTCATTTTCCTTTGCATCAACCAGGGAGTTTATCAAGGTGAAGAACGATTCATAAGAATAGCTTCCAATAGCCTGAAGAGCATTTTCTATTGTTACATTCTTATCATAATCTGCACATTTTTCAAGATAAGAAATGGCAAGTCGCATCTCTCCGTTACAAACTCTGCTGATGTAATCACAAGCTTCTTCGTAGTTTGTGTAGCCTTCTTGCTGGCAGATATATATCAGACGTTCCATAATCTGCTTAGAGCTAATTCGATTGAAATTGAACCGCATAACTCTATTCAAAATTGTTGCAGGTATTTTCTGTGGGTCAGTAGTACAGAAAATGAAAATCGTATACATAGGAGGCTCTTCAATTGTTTTTAGAAGTGCTTGCCAACTTGCATTTGTAAGAGCATGAGCTTCGTCAATTATATAGATCTTATACTCACTATCAAGAGAACGTTCGCTAGCAGATTTGATTATTGCTTTGATATTATCAACACCATTGTTTGATGCACCGTCAATCTCAATAGGAGAGCCTTGATTATGATTTATTGCATTAGCAAATGCACGACCTGCAGTAGTTTTCCCACACCCAGAGGCTCCTGAGAATAGATAAGCATTCTTTACTTGATTGGTTTCAATCTGACGAGTTAGTATCTTAACTATGGACTGTTGAGAAACAATCTCGCCTAAAGTTTTTGGCCTATATTTTGTAGCGAGAGACATTTACTGCACCCTTTCGTAGTATGTTATGGCCTTCAACGGTACCCACATATTTTCATACATACTGTCATTTGACAACCCTGTCTTAAAATCATATCCCCTACCTGTAAACTGCACCATCTTACCTACGAATTTGTTTATTTGAATAATTAAGGTTGTGTCAGTTATTTTTCTACCTTGATTCCAAGTTGCATCCAAAGTAAAGTTTTCAGGAGGGTTAGTTATATAGTTAGCTAAAACTACCTTGTACACCCCGTTTACGAGCAGCTCACAAGTTTCGTTTTTTATAGGATCACGTATTCTTGGAAACAGTATGTATGTGGACGACTCATCGTAGTCCGGTTTATTCGGTAGGTTCAACTTCTCCAGTTGTTTCAGTATCAGCTTGTTCATGTTTCTCCTGTCTAAAGAAAATATTTCCGTTGGTATTTTCGTTAATGAATGCAGCTTCGACATCTGCAATGTAGAGCAGTGTAGCAAGAGGGTAAGCATTCCAGATGCTTCCAATGTTGTCCTGCATGCTATCCCAAGACATATTTCCATGATGGTGAATGATTGCAACGGATTCAAAATGATTCAGAGGAATAAACGAACGAATGTAGTATTCTGAAGTGGTTTCGTGATTTCCATAAAGAAATCTTTCATTATCTTCAAGATATCCATAACACTTCTCGCTCACCCAATCAAACCGACCGAGTTCATCTTTCTTACTTCCCTTTTCGCTATACACCTTTTTGTTACGATAATCAACCTTATAGAAATTCACTTTGGACAGGTCGTGAAGAAGAGCAACAATTTTGCAAGTATCTTCGTCGATAATAGACTCCATTCCAAAGTCTTCTACGAGGCGCTTAAGATTATTGTAAACGTTCAAAGAATGCTGACAAAGACCACCTTTGTACGACCCGTGGTACTTATGGCTTGCCGGAGCAACAAAGAAGTCTGAGTTGGTTAGCCAGTTAATAAGTCCGTCAATATTTGCACCGTAACGTTCGATTGAACTCACCAGGTTGATAAAAGTATCCTTGTTCTCCTGAATCTGCATCTCTGTAATCATTTTTGTTCCTCCTAAATAATAAAAAATACTACTATATTTTAGATAGTAGTATTATATGATATTTATTCAATTTATTCAACTATTTTTCTTGTGAGATTTCTTTTTGCTCGCTCTCTGTAACATTCTTTCCATAGAGTGTGAACCAATGATGCATCTGTAACTCTGTTACTTTTCCGTCAAATCTAGTGGAAAGTAACTTTGACAAGTCCTCAACTGTTAAGTATCTCAACTATATCTCTCCTAAACTAGATAGAATGATCCCTCTCAGTCCTCCTTTAATAGATCTCTACATAGTCATCAATGATATTGTCATACTCAGTAAGCCACTCCATCATACCGCGAGGACGAAAACCATGAACATCCTTAAACAGGTCCGAGTAAACATCTATCTGGGAAGTGTAGATGGGCTCTCCATTACGAATACGATCATGCAGGCTGTCAGCATACTCCAGGAGCTGATCCTCAAAGAACTGCTCGTCTTCGTAGTAGTCGTCAAAAGAGTAGTCCATCATGTCCTGCTCGAAAGACTCTTCCTCATTAAGGTTGACCTTATAGACAGTGCCGAAGGAATCAAAATTGAACTCGTAATCGTAAAACATATTCAAGGCCCCCTGTAATTTTTATTTACATTTACATTATAAGGCCTCTTACTAAATAATTCAACTATTTTCTTCTTTCAATTTTTCTACAAGAAATTTCATTAACTTCTCTTCGATGACATAATAGTTGGGTGTACCGGGACCAAAGTTAATACATAAACAGTTGTTGTCGAAACGTTTACTAAATGCTTCTTCTTTGTTTTTAACAAGCCATTCTCTTTTAACAGAAACAGATTGCTTCTCTGTCATAACTGTTTTACATTCAACTAACAGAGAAGCATCTTTCTGAATAACATCGCCTCCGGAGAACTTTCCTGCTCCAGAATTTGCAACTTTTGTTCCTCCAAGAGCTCTGGCGACAGAGGACTCGTGTATGTCGCTGAAATATCTAGTAGCTTCCTTGTTGTTTGTCAAATCACATCTCCTCAAGATTGGTGGTAGTAATATCTACTCCCAGTTTTTCGCTGACGTCAATATTAAGAAGTGTTTCAAAACTCTTGATAAACGGGTCGTCTTTCTTACTCAGCATACTATAGCATCTGTCATACAGCTTACGAGCTTCTACAGGATTGGTTTGAAAATACGTGTAGACATTTTTCTTTCCGCGTATCTTAATCTCATTCCCTAACTCGTCTTTTAGAAGTTCTCCTGTATCTGGATCCACAAGTTTGAATGACCCCTGAACTGAATTATCAATCAATCCAAGATGAACACCAACATCAATTGTATCCTGTAACCAATCAATACCCTTAGTATAATTAAGGTGTGCCATCCCAAGTTTTCTGTCCCATTTACAGACCTTAGTTTTAAGGACATAACATTCAATGATGTGGCCTGCAGGAGATTCTGCTTTCTTAGTTAGGATGTTACCTTCCTCGTCAAAGAAATCTCCTCTCTTAAACATAAGCCGCATAGAGCAAGCATGCTTCCACGCTCTACCACCGGGGGTAGTTAGAGGATCTCCATAACCAGTCATGTTTTCACGAACCTGATTGATTGCAATAAGTGTTGCTTTATATTTACGAAGTAATCCTATAGCAGTATTTGCAAAACGAGTCAGAGCCTTGGCAATTCCGCCCATTTGTTGCTTCTCCATAGACTCATCTGCTATCTGTGCGGGGACAAGCGTTGCAATACTGTCAAATACAAGAAGTCCCACTTCTCCTGTCTTCAACATTTCTAGAGCCATGTCAAAGATCTCTTCTGCGGACTGAGCTTCCGGACGAATACACACAGTCTTAACAGCAGCATTTTCACTCATATCATAACCTAGCTTTGCTGCCCATACAGGATCTGCTGTTCCCTCATTATCCAGAAACACAATACATCTTGGATTACTTGGATTTCTTACAAGCTCTACTTTCTGGTAAGATGCACAGGCCAAGAATGCATTGGTAGTTTTACCACTGCCCTCAGCTCCTGAAAACTCTACGATTCTTCCCTCCGGAATTCCTCCATAAATAGCAAAATCTAGACCGGGGGATCCCAAGGACAATGTCCCGTCAACGTCTAATGAATCTATTCCATACTTAACAACTGAATCTCCGTACTTCTTTGAGATAGACTTCAATACTTCATTAAGACTTTTTGAATCTGCCATAGTTCCTCCTAATTAAAGATCAATTGTTTCGTTGAGAATTTTACGAACTCCTGTAACAGGCGTAGACGGAAGATACTCTTCACCCATACGTCTGCTGATAGATTTCGAGATAGTTGATATCATTGTGTTAGCTGCGTCAATCTTATTCTTCAAGACTTTGTATGCTCTTGCATAAATGTCATTCGTAATAGCTTCTGACTTTGAAGCTTCTTCGCTGAGTGCTACTAGCTCATTGACGGTCTTTTTCTTATTACTGTTAGTATCTGGAAGCTGGTTATCAAGATATGCCTGGTTGTATACTTCCTTATACTTTGTTTTACTTAGATAATCAAGAGACCCTAATTTTTCAAGTCTCTCTTGCATAAAGTAAAGACAATTAGAAAGCTCAAGATGATATTTTTCAAAGACAGAGATTGACGGGTCCGGAACTGAAATGATGTCTGTATACACTGCTTGCATAACATCGTCAAGCTCTTTCGTATAGCGTTTGATTACTTCTTCAGAGATTGTTGAATAAATAGCAAGATTGTCCTCTGTTTCAGCGACAACTTTTTCAATTTCTTCTAGAGAGATTTGCATATCTGTACCTTCCTCACCAAGTTTCTTCTAAATCTAATAATTGTTTATAATCGGAATCAAGAAATACTCTTTTCTTTTTTGACGGTATGTCAATTAGTTCTTCTTTACCAAGATGCCGTATTCCTACAGACTGCTCATTATTTGATAACAACTTCGTCACGGTTTTAATTGGAACATACAAACATTTATCTTTTTCGTACAACCATAAGATTATTCCTACTCTTATTCCTGGAATACCAACAAACTGCTTCAACCTATCATACTGAGAAACAGAACTGAATGGGAGAGAAGCTCCTGCATGACTTTTGCACTCCAGTAAGAATAGTTTACCGTCAACATACGCTATGAAGTCGCATAAGTTTGCAGAAGTATACTTGTACCCGGACACTTGGTCATTCAATCTGAGTAAGAAAGTGCCCGGGAAACTATTGTTCCAATCTTGACGAAATTTGTTTTCAAATTGTTTACCGTAATTCGGCATTACTGAACCCGAATTTCCGGAATTACATTTGTCACATTGTTAGATACAAGAAGAATAGCAGAATTGTTGCCGAAAGAGATATGTACATTCTTAGTACGATTACTGTCCAGCATCTTTGTAAGCTCAATGATGTCAATTGTAACTTCATATGGCTCTGAGATGCTGTTATTTGCTGTTTCGTACATAACCTTTTCTGTACTATTTTTCTTAGTATCACTTACCTTAACAAACTCTCGTTCAAAGTCAAGGAAAGCAGATGACAACATAGCATCCTGAGAGAATAGAGAGAAACGTTCGAGTGCTTCAAGAAGTTTGTTACGGGGAATACTTACAGTATACGGAAGTTCATTAGATGCAAGAGAACGGATCCGATTTACCGGGACACTCTTTAGCATAGTATCGTCACAAGAAAGAATTGCTGACAGACGGACTTTTGGAGTTGTGAACGAAATACGAGTCTGAATGATTTCGTCACTAAGAGGTTCGGTTCCGTAGCAGATGTGAACCTGCTCATTTTCAAACAACTTGAACAGCTTAACAAGGCGAGCATTTAGAAGAAGCTTGATGTCTGCGCCTAGGTCAAAGTTATTTACTGTTGCTCCGGAAGTGAATGTAAGAGCACCATGTTGGTCGATGTAGAAATACTTCTGAACAGCATTTGAAATAACACCAACATCAAGCTGACGACTATTTGCAGTCATAATACTGTTAAGAACATCAGACGACACATCAAATTCAGAAGAGATGTTATTCACTTCAATCCTTGGGAGTGTCATCATAACAGAATCTTCAAAGATAAGCGGAAGGCGATATGTTCCGTTTCCCTTAACAACAAGGAACTTGTCAGTAACGGAAAGCTCAACATACTCCGTTGTAATTCGAGAGATTAGCTTTGTGAACAATTCCGCATCAACTGTTGCATGAATTTCTTCGGGGTCGTCAACGGGGATGTTGATTGTAACAAAGTATTCCTTATTTGTTACTGAAAGTTGAAGTACGTCGTCCTTTGTTTCAAGCTCAAGTACTTCTGTAAGCTGTGAGATGGAATTTGCATCCACAGCATTTGAAATTGTAGAGCAAGGCTTCTGAATTGTTTCAAGTTTAATTTTCATCAATGATACCTCATTATATTTTTATCTTACTATAACTTTCTATTACAATTGGTAGATCAAGAATCCCATCCGGGATACGGAATAAACTTGTAGCAATTCATTAGTTCGCCATCAAGTTTAATAATCTCTCCTGTCATGATTTTGTTCTTAGTCAGAAGAAAGAAGATCCATTCCGCAACATCTCCCACAGTTGAAAGACGTCCTGTAATACTCAGATCTTGAATTGATTTCATAAGGTAGGGGTCAGCATAAAGTTCAGGCTCAAGTGCAGTTCCTACGAAACTTCCTTCGGCAGCCGGAACAATTCCGTCAATGTTAAGGGAATTAACAAGAACGTGTCGGCTGTCATGACCCAGGTTATTAGCTGCCCACTTCGTCAGAGCGTCACGACCACCTTGAGATACACAATATTCCATGTTGTCGTATCCCTTAATTGAAGCTGTACTGCCAATCTGAACAATCGCCTTGAGCATTGGGTCGGAACTATACTTCTTAATAATGTTCATGTACCCAATAAGATTAACTGCAATAGCCTTTGCCTTAGGCGTGACAATTCCTGCATTGTTAACAATGTACGTAATGTTTTTCAAGTCTGGCAGAGAGTTGAAGTCACTTACATCACATTCATGATGAATATACTGGCAGGACTGAGGAATTGTTGCAGGCTTCCAATCTAGACCTACAACACAATAACCCTCTTCAATAAACTTCATTGCTGCAGCACGACCTACACCATAACTGGTACCCGTAATAAGAACTGTTTCCATATTCAAGTCACCATCCCAAGCCATTTTTGAATGTTGTGTTATGAGGTTCGAGTTTAGCTACCCAATCAAGCGTATCAAGAATATTAAATTCTGCACGTTTACCTGAATCCTGCTCAAGTTCTTCTAGAGTGAACCCTCTTTGTTTAATTCTTTTCAGTACATCTTCCTGGAGAGCCCTACTTTGATGGCTCAGTGACCTGTCGTCTGCTTTTGCTTTCATAACCTCGGAAACATGAATTGACTTATCGTCAACAGCTATCATCCCATATGCGGCACGCTTTACCCAAGAGGTAGCATCAGTAGAAGTTACTGTAATATTATCTAGAACAGACTTTACCCCAACTCCGAAGGCGTGGGTCATTACATTAGGGTTAGAACTTTCATGAATAACTCTCATACATTCTCTGCCCCAGTTGATTCGGACCTTTTTCGTTCCTTCAAGAGAAATTGCTAGCCCAATATACTTAATCGGTGAGCCGTCAGGGTGACGATACTCAAGCATATTTCTGAGCCACTTAAAATCTTCACCGTAATGAAATACAGGTATGAGTTTGTCTCGAAGTTCTGGACGAATTCTTTCTACCATGTAGAGATAATTATCCCAGGTAGTTTTAGCCTTATTGTAGTCCATATTCATCGGGTCCGGAACATCATCAACTGCAACAAAAACAGTTACATAATCCCCAATCTCATCAATGAACTTAAGATAGTCATCAATGTCAATGTGAACTCCTTTTGTATATGCAGTAAAAGATCCAGAGTCTACCATAATACGTCCGGTATGCTCAGGATGTTCCTTCTTATACTCAATTAGGGATCTGATTCCTTTCCGCTCGTGCCACTGAGAAAAAAGCTGGTCAACATTCAGTCGTCGTTTCATATCCTGGTACGACATTCCTGAAAAATAATAGATTGTCTTCTCGTTTTCCATGTCGTGCCTTCCTCAGCAATATTGATACTTTATTATATGAAATTTTTCTTTTCTTTTCAACTATACACTTTAGGAGAATGTTAATGTTCAAAATGTTTTTGACGTTGCTTAAGAAATACTAGTTACCCAGTCCAGTATTTCTTCTGGTGTATTTAAAACAGTGTGATTAGAAACTCCAAGTAGCATATTGTTAATTGCAGGATCTGCAGCAACTGTCCAATATTGATGGGAGTTAGCAGGTAGTACCTCTATAGGATACACATTGTTTATCTTTGTGCCTTTATGCAGTTTACAAAACTCTGTTGCATAAAGTGCAACGGGTTTATGCAGTGCATATGCAATTCCCGCTTCCACAGCCGTGCCAGGGTCGTCCCCGTCAATATAAGCAATCATACAGTCACAACCTATGATGTGCTCAACATCTGTATTGAACGTACTCAAAGAATCCTGGTATGTACTCTGGTCTTCAAAGATGACACCTTCGTCTCTCCAGGGAAAGTATACTTCATGCCCTGCCGATTCGAGCATGTCAGCAATTTTCTTTTCATGCTCGAAATAGGCAAGGTTATCCATAATCTGTGCAAAGTATATCTTCATTACGCAGTCACCAGAGCGGGAGCGTCAAGGTTCTTGTTAACCTCTTGTGCTTCTTTCACAAGGTCAACATATTCCTGACCGACCTTATTTTTTCTCCAGGAATTAGCAATCTTAAATCCCACAGGGGAGAAAATCATCTGACCAATAAGCTCAATTACCATTCCCATAGCAGACATCGGAATCAGATGCACAATGGCGCCAAGTGTTCCCGCGTCCATAAACCAAGGCTGCCAAATACTGAAAAACAGACCAAAGAAGAAATTGTCTACAAACTGACCAACAGCAGTTGATACCCAAGAGGCAGTAACATACGCCTTAGCGGATGTACGATTCTTAAACTTCAGCAGGATGTACTTTGAAATTAGAGAGTTAACAATGTTACCAAACAGGGCAGCACCAGCACCAGCGAACAGAGGCCAAGGGGCAGCAACAAACAGAGCACTGAAAATAGCGGACTCTTCAGGAGTTGCACCATAAGAAGCAAACGGCAACATTGCTCCGAGTGTCATCAGACCAATTGAAACAAGTTCAAGAAGCAACGCTGCAATGTTAATCTTGATTGCTGCTTTTGCACCAAATCGTTTTACAAGCATGTCAGATGCAAGGAACACTACCCAAGAAACAATAATGCCACAGTCAAAAGGAACGGGTCCAATAGCACCTCCTCGATTTGCCAGAAAGTTCATAGCAATTAGACACGCCACAAGAAACGCAAACGGGATCGTCGGCATACATTTAAACAGTACTTTTGTTTCGTTCCATTCTTTCTTAAGATATTCAACCATTTTAAACTATCTCCTATTTTTATTTTTAATTTTACAGGATAGGCTGGTGGGATTTTCGAACAGCCTGTACTATATCTTTTATTCAGATTTTACTAGTTTTACTAAATAGTAGATATGAGTAATCAAACAGATAACATTCAGAAATATGGTGCTAAAAGATCCAATCCAAAATCCATACAGGATCATCAGGACACTTCCTATTAGGTTAAGCAACCGCATACGAATATTTCCGCTTCTACTATCAGACTTAACTGTCATAGAGAGCAGGACAAAACCTGACGCAAAAATTCCTAGTGCTTCTCTAAGGGTCACATTTTGAACTATATTCATTAACATCCTCCTAAAATGTATAATTGCTACGTCATTAAATCACTCCCTACATATTACACAACATATTATAGTGTATTCTTTAACGTCTTTCAACTTAATAGGTGAGTTAACTGTTCTGAAGTTAGCTCACTATGTTCCTTTAAAAGTTTACTAAAAGACTCTTCTTTTGACATTCCTGACTCTATTAGTTTTTGCATCTCTTGTTTTAAAATATCTCCAAAGTCGTCTTCATACCAGCAATTTACAATATACCCATCGCACTTGAACGGTACTTGTACCTTATCTGCAACAGAAGTTTTCATAACATAGGTCAAACGATTCATAACAGCTTCGGAGTTTTGCTTCGGGCATTCTACAATAACTTCATCATGAATCTGGAGTACTAGTTTAGCTCCTAGACGATTTAACTCCTCATCGTCAAATACTTTACGCATACACACTTTAGTCATCGAAGCTGCTCCACCTTGGATACGAGCATTCACGCACTGTCGTTCTGCCTGGCTTATAAATGCCCCATTATCAACAATGTAGATGCCGTCCCTTTCCGCTTCTTGTTGAATCTTTTGATAGTCATTACGAGATTTAACTTTTGAAAGTTTTTTCTTGTAAGACTCAACAAGTGCTGCAGAAGAATTATTCACTTTACCTAACGTATAAAGAATCGGATTAAACTCTGTACTGGTCTTAGTGCTCTTCACTGTATACTTTGGAAGAAGTATGTCAGGCAACCTCCGGCGTCTTCCCCACAAGTCTTCTACATAACCTGTAACCTTTGCATCTTTCTCAGTCTTTTCAGTCCATTCCTTCACTTTTGGAAACTGCTTGTAAAAGTCATTGATAATCTGTTGTGCTTCTTCTACAGTTGAGTGTATCTGTTCTGCTATACTAGGAGCTCCTCTGCCATACATAATTCCTAGAAGAAGACTTTTGCAGTTACTACGTCTTTTCTTCCCTTCAGGGTTTGGGCTACCGTCTTGACGATGTTCCATGTTATCCCAGTAATCGTTCTTGTACACACCCGCGGCAATTGTTGCATACAGGTCTTTATTTTGTTTATATGCATCAATCATCATATCGTCATTAGAGTAAGCAGACAACAGGCGGGGTTCCTGCTGGCTAAAATCTGCGCCCACAAAAACGTCTCCGTCAGCTGCACGAAACATTAACCGAATCTCCTTTACATGAGACGGGATATTCTGAAGGTTTGGGTTACTAGAGCTAAATCTACCTGTACCCGCTCCGAGCTGATTGAAATGAGCGTGCAACCGATTATCCTTACTGTTTACACATTCCGGAATCTTATCTATATACGTTCCGATTAGTTTTTCAAGACCGCGTTTTTCAAGGATCAGATCGCATATTGGAAGATTGATTTTCTGAAGTATCTCTTCCCCTGTTCCTCTAGGAGATTTCTTGTCCTGTGCGGGTGTTCCTAATATATCATACAACAGAATTGCAAGCTGTGTTGGGCTATTTAACTGAGGAGGATTTTCTAACTGTTCATTCTTTGATTTCTTGTAAGTAAATTCCCCAGTCTTATTAGGCTTTGAATTACGCTCTTTATAGTTTGCTTCTTTTGTCAATCTCCATGCAGATATCTTATCAGAATACTTTGACAACTCCGCATCAATCTTAGCGTTCACTTCGTCTACTTTTTTGTGATACTTATTGCTAAGTCTTTTCGCGTATTCTTTGTCAATCTCAATACCATAAAGTTCCATTTCTGCGCACACAGGAACAACGGGCATTTCAACATTCATAAACAGATCAAATAACTTTTCATTTCCAGGCTTATTGAACTGTTCCTTTTGCCATTCATACAGTCTGTAAGTTATATAAGCATCTGTTGCTGCATACAATGCAAATATTTCTGGTTTAACATAAGCATACGGAATGCCTTGAAATAGATGTTCTATATCATACTTTTCTTGAGTACTATCAATATGAAGTATATATTGTTTCTTCAGTCCTGCAAGTTCATTCTCATCGAGTATTCGTGCAGCTATTTCAGTGTCCCAATAAATATTCAAAACACAGTTGCAAGTACACTTGATAACTTCGTAGTCAAACTTTCCGTTATGCATAAGAATCTTAGTATTGGAAAGTCGGTCAAACTGCTCTTTAATATCTGATTCTGTAAGCTGATTCTCAATAAGGATGTCTGTGTCAGGCTGTGTATGATGAACAGGAATATACGCACTAAGTTGACCCGGAGTATAGATACAGGCTCCCATAAGTAAACAAGTAAGGGGATCAAGACTATTATTTGTTTCTGTATCTATAGCAATTATTCCGTTACTGATAGCTTCGTCAATATACTGGGACAACTCATCTTTTGATGTAATTACCTTTGTATTAGAAGTATATCCTCCCAGAACTCTGTTTACTTCTTCATAAATAAGCTGCAACTTATCAAAGGTAGAAACTGTCTTTGACTTCATAGCCTTTCTAGTTTCTACCTTTGGGTCTTTAGGAGAACTGACCTTCTTTGCAACTTTCTTCACTTCCTTCTTTGCGGAAGGAACTTCAAATTCATCTCCCCACAGGGACATAAGTCAATCTCCTTATTGTTTAGTGTTAGTTACGAACAGGACGGCTGATTACTTGATTAGAAACAGGAGGGACATAATACGGATTTCCCGAAGTAGGAGTCTGGGGAACAAAATGCGGCGGCATACCTGTAGTAGTTTCAGGAGCAACAGGGGTTCCAGTTGTAGGAACAAACTGGGTAGGTACAGGCTGAGCTACGGGCGCAACCTGCGGCTGCGGGGTATACATCTGAGGACCTCCTACGGAATTACCCGAAGGAACAAACTGAGTTGCAGGAGGCGCATAATTGCCATTACCGTAAGAACGATTCTCCTTAGGCTCGTATTCAGGCATACGACCCGTATTAACAAAGGTCGTCAGGTCAGCAAAACTCTTATCAAGAACAATTGTTCCTGTTGCAGAATAATCCTGGAAAGCTCCCTCAGGAATAGGGTAATTCTGAGACGGATAAATCTGTTCCGGTGCAAACAGAATGTCATAACTAGTGTCTCGGCTTCCCGCTGCTCCATTACGATGAATTTTAAACAGATAATTCGACAGAGGACCGTACTCGTTAATCAGACTTTTAATACGAGTGGCATAGCTAAGTCCTCTAGCCCACACCTTAGGAACCGGAAGGATATTTCCGTTACTGTCTCGAGAATACTCAATAAGGTGAATAAACATAACATTCTGAGTATTGGCTCCAGACGCACAAAGTGGACAAGCTTCCATCGGATCCTTAGGATTACGGAGGCAGTTAACAGAACGGAACTTTCCGTTAATCGTCACCCCGTGCGTAGTAACAATGTCAAAAGATTTTACATCGTCATGCATGAAACGAACAAGTGCTTCGTCTCCGTCATTCTTGAGTGCAAAAGATTCAACATAATTGGAGTTGTTTGCAGACTGCATTTCAGTTGCTTCTTCAAAGGTTACACGTGCCATAATTTCATAATCTCCTTCATTTCATTTTCATTTCTTTAAGGTTTACTCTCTAACATCTATTATATTATAAAAATCCTGCAAAATCAACTTGTAAACGAATATTGAGAAATAAGTGGCAAATTTGCAATCTCTTCCGCTGACAAATCGTTGCAGTCTTTTCCTCTGGGTAATAGCATTATGTCCACAAATACGTCTTTCCGTATATTAGTTAGAAATCTATTTATTCCCTTGTCACCTGCGTTATCTCCGTCAAAGGCAAGAATATAATGTCTTATCGGGCACTTATTTAAAATATCATATTGTTCTTTGGCGCCTGTTCCAATAAGAGCTACAGCCGGATAACCTAACGTGTTAAGATACAATGCGTTCAGCTGGCTTTCACAAATGAATACGGTATCCTTACCCTCTTGTATCATAAAGTTTAGAAGGTATACAGGCTTTTTTACTCCCGGCGGAATGAAAAACTTCTTTCCCTTTACAGATCGTTTTGTTACAAACTTTAGTCTTCCCTTTTCATCCCAAACAGGAAACGTTATGCTATCTGTTTGAGGGTCATACCCTACCCTATATTTCAGTATAACTTCTTCAGAAAGTTTACGTTGAAACTGATACGGGTGAAAGTAAGCAAAGTTATTAAGGATTGACTCGTCGAGGAATTGCTCTTGTGATTTTTCAAGTTTTATTTCTGGCAATATAACTTGATGTTCAATAAAGATATTAGCATAACGTTGTATCAGCCAATCTTTACCGAATTCATCATCTTGACCAAAACAATGCCCGACCAATGAATATAGTGGAACACTTATACCACAAGCAAAACAATGTGTTATCCCTTTAACAGTATCCTTGTCATCATCTCTTGCAAATACGGTACAACTAGGGTGTTGCTCTTTCCCGTCTGAATGATAGGGGCACTGAATGAATACATTGTCTCCCTTATCAATTATCTTGTTTAGATATCGACCGTTTGTTTCTCTGTTAATGTCTCTCAGTATGTCATATACAGGAGCATCAATTATTTTGTTACCAATAATCAGTTCCAATTACAACACATCTTCTTCAAATTCTTTTGCTAATTCTTCTGAGCCTTCACCCGCCAAAGCATTTCCTTCTTCGGGCAAATATTCAAATACCCCTCGGTCAAAATTTGATGCATACCGAAGTTTTTGATTATTTACAGCGTCTCTTGCCTTTGACAGATTAAGTGTCAGAACATCATCTTTCTGCTCAAGGAATATTACAATCGTACTATCCTGTGAAATTCTATCTGACTGTGCAATGTGACTAACATCTACACCTGCGGAGGTATCATTTCGATTCTGCTGTGAAACAGCGATAATTGGTATCTTTTCCATTACCTGAAGATTCTTAAGGTCTCTAGAAATATTTGCTGCCTTCTCTACAGGATTTCTTGCCCTTCTATCATCTTCTAGCAAGGAGTGTTGGTCTACAAATAGTATATCCAACTTATCTTGTTCTATAAATGCCCTTAATGCAGTAACCCCTGCAGGCCCGTTGATGTCATTAGGTGTCAATACCTTAAAGGCAGTTGAAAACCTGTTACGCAACGAATCAATATGCCGCTTGTACTCGTTCTGTAGGTCTGCATTACCTCGAGTTATTCCATAATTGGAAATGTGCCCCGACAAGGTATCAAATCGATAGCCTACTTTATTTGTGGACATCTCGCCAGAATATACTCCTACCGTCAATCCCTGTTCTAGAGCTGCAACAGCACACTTGAGTAGAATCCAGGTCTTTCCCACACCCGGACGTGCCGAGATAGTGGCGAGCTCTTCATTTCTGTCCCAGCCACCAATCAATTTATCAAGCTCGTTAAACCCGGTTTTAACGTAGTACTTTTCAAAATCTCTGCAACGTTCAACATACGCATCATATCTTGAGGTGTCTACAAGAAGGTCAGTTGACTGGAAATGCTTTGCTTTAACAACAGATTCCTGGGCTGTTGTGTAAACAGACAAGGCCTCGTCTACTTTATTCTTCATCAGAAGGTCTCGTACCTTATTAAAGATTGTAGCCAGTAGACGTGTATTTCTATCTTTTACTAGTTCATCAATAAGATAGTTATTAGGTTCTTCAACCTTTAGTACATCAAAATCCGGAAATTTTGCAACAAATGTTGCTACATCGGGGATTCTGCCATAGTTATCAAAATGTTCCTTGATAAAATGAAATTCATCTAGGTAATCACTAAAATATTCATCATCGAGGTTATTGCTAATAAGAAGTGACGAGTCGTTATTTGCCAGCATCTTATTAAGAACTTGCGCCTGAATAATCAAACAGTCACCCCCAACGTACGTTTATCTTGACCATAGAAACGGATCTTTTCTGCCGTGTTAAATATACGGCTTGCAATACGTTCTCCTACAGTGTTTACAAGACCTTCATAGTCAAGATTTGACGTAAAGATGTTTGCTTTACCATCATTTATTCTGGTATCAATTATATTGAACAGAATTTCATGCTCATAAGACGTAGCAGTTTTTGTTGCAATATCATCAAAAACAACAATGTCGGCAGAGTTAACATATCTTTTAATGTGCTGAGCATATTCATTGACTTCAGATATGTTGTCTTTCATAGCAATAAGGTACTTTGGCACACTTACAAACAAGACTTTACAATCAAGATCACACTTATACCAGATATTCTGCAGATACGCTTGGCACAATCTTATCGCCCAAGTGGTTTTTCCGTTTCCTACATTTGTAGAGTATATGTATAGATTGTTTCCAGAATCTGCAAAGTACTTTACAACGTCTCCCTCAATGTTGCTCAAACGCTGAAAGGCTTGTAAATCAGTTCCGTCAGCATCAACATACAGCGGTATACGAGCTCGTTGTTTTTCTGTTATTAAAGATAGGTCATAGAGCTGTTGTAGCTTAAAGAGCTTGATACAGAAAACATCGTTTTCTCTGCATTCGCATTCTTTGTTGATATTTTGATACTTCTTACACGTATCTTTCATCCAACAATCATTGCTGGTAATCAAATAAAAATCACTTCCTCGCCTCCCGTATGTCTTTTGAAATCATACGTAGCACTTTGGTAATACCTTTGTTAGTTATACAGTATAAACGAGACATAACACAGCAAACACTCTCTAGAGGAATTTCATACTCTGAAGAAAATCTTTCAGCAAAAGATTCTCCAGGGTTATTGATTTCTTTTGCAACTCTTGCAGAATTTATGCTGTAACTCCCGTCCTTTACTTCAACAAGACTAGCGTCATGTAGAAGAGCGTCTGTAACAAATGCTGCAACGTATTCTTGGTTTTTGAAATAATTTTTTACTTGTTCCTTCCAAAAGATGGTTTCTGAAACCTCTTCCAATTCATCAGTTGTCAAAAGATTCAAGAAGGATTGTTCTTCGTCGTCATCACTGTCTTTTATTGTATTGTCAAGGCTCAAGGCAGTGCTAGAGGCCTTTCGTTTGTGTCGTTGACTTGCAACAAACAAGTTTATTACGTTCTGCTGAAATGTAATATTTATCGCTTTCTCCGGACCACGTTCATCTTTATAGATACTTTGCTCAGGATCTTCCCAGGGTTCTTGTTCTAGTACATGCAAGATGGAATCAATCAAACATTCGTAACAATCTTCTTCTGTCAAAATCTTTACAGCTTGTTTATTGTAAGTCTTTGTTAAAACGTGCCAAAAGTTCAGTATAATTGCACTTATGTAAAAATCCTGAAGTTCTTCAGAACCTTCTTTTTCTAGTTGCTTGTAAGATCTACAAAGTTGATTCCTGTTAATAGATTTCCAGTTTGGAATGTGCTTTGCGGATTCGACATACGCCTTTCTATATTCATCTAGCATCCTTTCACCTCATAACAACAATAGCAAATACAACCATGGAAGATGCATTTGCTATCATTTTAATATATTCAACTTGAAAATTCAACTGATCTTAAGCACATTCTTTATCTGCTTCATTTATTCTGTCGAGATAATCTTTGTACTCAGGAGCCCATTTTTGTAAAAACAGGCTTGCCAAAAGATCTCTTTACGTCGTTCAAAAATGCAACACGTAACTTTCTTTTAAGGTTTGTTGCATCCAGTACCACATCTTTTCCGTCCTTCAAGGCCTCGATACACATCTTACGATATTCTGCAAAAACCCTTGCAGGATCCGTCTGAATGTTCTCGTCACCAAAAAGTATTCCCCGAACCTTGTCAGAGCTGACTGTTACCAATTCCGCATTCCAGTTCTCAAGGTATTCTGTGTAAGTAGACTTTCCTGCTCCTGCAGGACCAACTAACATGATAAATTTCTGCAACTTACTTCTCCGTTTCTTCTGTGTGAGCTTTTCCTTCTTCAAATCCAGTATTATACCCGTGCTGATATACTTCCATAAGTCGATCTGTTTCTGCTTTTACACTAAACAAAGAGGAAATGATATAACCCAAAAGGTAGCCTACAAAGATAAGACATGCGTACAGCCACATAATGAAAATTTCTTCCTTTCTAGATTTTGAAGTTCGGGGGATCGCAATTATTTGCCATAAGAACTACTATAGCAAGTATAACAAGAACACCAACTATTTTTCCCATCAGTCCCACCCCATAAGTTGAAAGATTTCGTCAAGCGTGAAGCCCTGTTTATTTTCCTCGGGCAGAGTCTTCCGTTTTTCTTCTTCTGCTATCATATCATCAATTCTCTGCTGTTCCCAAAGATGCTTAGTGCGCATTGTTTCTGAGTATCCATTGTGCTCATCAGTTATCATGTATTCATGCCCTCTATACTCGTAGAAAAGGTGCACCGCATATTCGTTATCATCCAAGGTCTTTCCAAGGTACTTAGCATTCATGCTTAAATTCCTCCAGATTACTTAATGATTAAACAGGGTATTATGTAAGTTCATAGCAGCGTTGGCCATCTGGTTAATGTAGGCATCATGCTTCTTCTGGGCAACCAGCTCGTCTTGAACAACTCGTTTCACGGACTGGTATTTGTCTCCCTTTCTGCAAAACAGCTCAATGTCGTAAAAACCTTGAGTATACAGCCTGTTAGCAAGTTTGCGAGCAAGATCTTCCTCAACAAAGTATTCAATCTGAGCGGAAGAATTGTGGTTCAAACGATAGATCAACAGAAACTTTCTCGTATCCATGTTGTACCTCTCCAGACATACTGCCTACGTCGAATGTTTTATTACTTACATATACATTATAGTATATATGTAAACAGAATTCAACTGAATTGTAAAAACAGTAAGCTACAATATTCCCATACTGTAACTTACTGTAAATGAAACTATTCTAAATTAAAACTATTCTACAAAAACTTGTAGTCCGTATTCTTGTGCAATTTCATACTGAAATCTACACTCCTTTGATTCTTCCCACCCTTTACAAAAACAAACAATGTTACAACGGGCCATCTGCTCTAGAGACTTTGCTAAATCACACAAGGTTAAATTCATTATACCTCGTTCTTCCATTTTTTCAATTGTATACAACTCGTCGATAGGTTTGGTGTTTAAAACTGAACATTTAGCCCGTTCAACAATGGCAATCATACGATTTCTATCTTCAAGTATCTCTTCTTTAGTACGACCTGTAGTAGGCTGACAAATCATAACCCTTCGACCAAACATAATTTCACCTCCTATATACAAACATATTTATTTTGGTGTATAACAGTCATGAGTTTCCGTGGGAAGCACCCAACAAGACATGTTGACACATCTAAATAACACTTCATCAGAGATTGGGAAGGAAGTAGTTTGTTTAGTGTCACAGTATTTACAATTCTCGCAGCATTTCTCGTTAATGGTTACACTACCTCCTAGCCCTCTTCATAAGTTTTTATTAACAACTCTAGGTCTCTTTTACCTCTACTTAAGAGTTGTTTATCATCAGAAAGAAATTTTGAAATATACTTTAACTCATACAACGGTACCGATTTTACAGTTTGGGCGGCATCTATGCGTTGAATGATCTGATATATTTTTAAAGATTCGTCTGAAATCATCCCGTGAAATTCCGAATACAATTCTTCGATGAATTGATCTGCATCAATCAACCGGGCCATTCACTACAACCTCCATTATACTTCCAAACACATCGTTTACAAAGAGAATTATCATAACAGGTTTTCTTTTCAGAAAGAGAATCTTTCGTTAAGTTTTCAGAAACCTTGTGAACATCTAGTTCACAAAAAGTACCTTTCCAGTGGCAACAGCGAGTATTCGGAGCAGTACATATACTCCCACTAAAGTCACACACAACAGGCATCTTTATTATCACAAGTCATCAATGCACCGCAGTACGGACAAATGTCCGAGCAATACTCCTTAAGCATTGAACCAGTATTTTTCCACAGTGCTGTGTGACCACATTCGGAGCAAAAATGGCTCCCGTCCTCTGCGGGAATCCATACTCCATGATAGATAATAGAATAACTTCTGTCGTAAGTATCTTCAACAATAAAATTATTCTTCAGCCATTGTCTAACAAAAGGCAATGAATACGACCCATAACCTGTAATAAACTTCCCGGTGTTTGTGTCAAAATACACAATTTCGTAATAGTCAGTCCCAGAAATATCTCGAACAGTAACTTTTGCAAACGGGGTTCTAAACTTCTCGCATTGTTCCATGTAACCTATCCTCCTTAATTACTCTCTACCCACCCGTTAGAGTTAATTATTGCACGCATGTTGTCACGACCTACAGGGTTCATCGTATGGAGATGGAATGTATAGCCTGTGTCGGGTAGTTGCTGTCTCTCAAGCCACTTTAGCACCTCAATATAGTCTCCACCGTCAAAAGCATACTCTCCCGCATCGTGGTCGAGGTCAATGTGAATAGCATCTTGAGAACTCTGACGCTCATAGAGCATAATCGCCGTCTCAGCCTCTCGTACACTTCGCGCCCATAACCAGTCATTACCATCCTTAGGAGGATCTCGAAGGTCGTCTACCCAGAGATACATTCTTTGCTCCTCACTTTCTATTCGTTCATCAAATGTTTAACTTGTGCAGAGAGATAATATCGAGGCTGGCGCATTGACGGGCAATAGTATGACACAATTACACCCTTACGCTCAAGCCATCGAAGGGTGTCCCTTACTTCGGTGTGCGTTGCATAACTAAGTCTCGCAAAGATTTCAGTAAATGTTGGGTCAGCACCTGCGCGATCAATGATGCGAAGAGTGTCGCTAGTGATTGAACTCATTGTCTCTCCCCCAATTCTCTAACAATACGCTCTCGCAACTGCCTTGCCTCTTCCTTAGCCTGCTGCTCTGCACGGATACTCTGCTGACGAATGCTGTCAATAAATCTGTTCGTCTCGCGCACTTTATGAAGTGTTTCTTCGTGCTTTCTCTTATTACGTCGCCACAGACGATACTTCATTTGGTCGCCATAAGTTTTGAATCTAATATAGAACTTTTCCGTATTGTTATTATTTGTATAAATAAACCAAATGTTAAAATACTCACATTCTTGCCAATTTGAAGAAGAAACATTATAGAAAGCGAGAAATTGCTCAAAAGTAAGAGCAATATCATCTAAGTCTAGGTCGATCTTTCGGAAAAATCGAAAAAAGTCTCTAAAGATTTTTTCGTTCTCATCATCCTTATTCAATGCTGAGGAAATAATCCAAATCAAGAAACAAATTAACACTACTACAATGATACAAAGAACAACCATTATCTCTCCCTCACTTTCTATATATATTATATACTAAATTTAGAGAAAAATCAAAATTTAGCCTACTCGTCTCGCCATAATAAGTTCCAAACCATAGCCGTCAAGATCACTCACAATAACGCCTTCCGGAGAGGATGCATGAATAAACTTTCCATCGCCTATATATATTCCCGTATGGAAAATATTCCACTTACTATGCCCAAAGCACAAAATATCACCCGGCTCATAGTCTTCTACTTCTTCACCCTCAAGAGCTTGAAGTTGAGTGGTGCGTCCAATAGAGTATCCTGCATCTTTGTAGGCTTTCTGAACAAAACCACTACAATCAAATCCCTTATCAGTAGTTCCGCCCCACTTATAAGGAACACCAAGATAGGCTTCCGAGCTTTCTACAATAGATGTATTGCCTGAAGGTTCAGGAGTAGGTGTAGGTGTTGATGTAGCAGTCGGTTCACTAGGCTCGGTCTCCATCGGTTTATTGGACGGAGTGGCGACTGGAGTAACAGGCATGGGTGTTGCATCAATAGTAATTGTATACTCTTGCTTATGGTCAATAGACACATACTCACTTAACACATATCCGGTCTTTCCATTCCAGCCAATTTCATACCACTGACGGTAATTCCCGTACACACAAATCTCTGTCCCTACACTGAGCGTTGCATAGCTACTCGCATTATAACTCGGTCCACTGTACAATATTGTTTCGCTAGTCACATATCCATTAGGCTCATTAGTGGCTCGCGCAGTAGTAATCAAATACGATAACAGAACCGCAATCAGTAGCCCAATTACAAGCCATTTACACTTCTTGCTGCTCATTGGTTCCCTTCTACCTCGTCAAACAAGAACAAATTTCTTCTTCAGGCAACGCTTGCACTGGCAACGATGACCCACAAGAACTTCTCCGTCCATCTGATAATCATAGACCGGTTCAATTTCAACAAAATCGTGCCCGCCGCCAGAGATAGGACAGAGGAGATTTTCGAGCTCCTCAACACGATACTTCAGCCCAAGATACTCTTCTTTCTTAACAAACATTATATATTCTCCTTTATCTAAATCAAGTAGGTTTAAATGTTACGCTCAATTTCCGCAGAATGAAAGACCTGCCCATCAACATCTTCAGCTGTACGATAGGCTTTGTCCAGAGCATCGTAAGAGCCCCAATACCACCAGCCGTCGTCGCAATAACGAGCAACAACGTAGTTTTTATACTCAGTGGGAAGATTATTGATTTTCATTGTTAGTCTACTCCTTCAATAATGTCAATTGTAAAACTGAGCAACTTCCGAGTGGCTCTTTCTTGTTCTAGCTTGAAAAGAAAATCCGTAACAGAAATGTTATCAGGAATAGGAGTAGAGCTAATCTTAACTGACCCGTCAGTATAGGTCTTGGTTACCAGAAGAACGTTCATGCAAACAAGCCCTCCTCTTCATCGGCAAGACGATACCTAGAATAAACGTCAATCAGCCCATTGGTTCGAGCGATGACGCAAGAATCAATGATGTCGCCGCGACCGTTTTTCGTCATACGACCTTCTGCTTTGTCGCAGGAGATGACCAGGGACTCCGAAGGGTTTTCAACTTTCAGAAGACGAAGTTTCATATCAGGTAACCTTCCTTTCTTTTCTACACTTCAATTATATTATAAAAACTTAATATAATCAACTAGTATACATAGTAAAAGGACGATATAATTATCGTCCTACAAATATGCGGGTTTTCGCCACACACAGCGACGGCATTTGCCGTAGCATTGTTTATGCATCGATATCATCATCCTTTCTCTGATAGCAATTCAGCAGCGGGTCTGTCGTTTCGCAGAAGCAGCAGGGCTTTCCGTCCGCAGCGCTCGGCGGGTAGTGGATACAGGATTCACAGTCGCTCATTCCGAACCTCAACAAATCCAAGTACCGTGTCCACAATCGCCTTATCAATTCGCGCCTGCAAACTGCATCTGTTTTCGCAAACAACAGGCATTTCAGATAGGGACTTGTTATAATAGGCTGTCTTACGTACGACCCACTTACCGTCCCAAAAATCAATAGAATATCCGCTGGATTTCGCCGCCTCATTCTTTGCCGACTTTGCAGTTCCAGTTTTCACAAAGTAGCTTTCTCGCGTTACCCACGGATTTTTGTAGATTTTCATTCCGCACCGTCCATTCGTGCGCCGCAATGGGGACAATAGGCGGGTAGGTTTTCCTCTGAAACGACAACACCCGTCATCAAGTACAATTTACTCATTGTTGTTTCCACCAATCCATATACCTTTATCGGTTTCCCAACTGTCGTAAACCATTCCGTCACTTCTAAAAATCAGATATCTACCTGTAGCATTTTGACAAGTGGTATCAAGACGAATCGAGAATTTACTTCCATTACGGGAACTAACAATATCTTTAAATTGATCAAGTTCAATCGTATTCTCATCTATCCATTTATTTATTTTTTCGTCTTCGCCATAGTTGAGAGATTTAAAAGTAATTTGGTCAAACCCCATACGGCAGAAATTGTCTTTACTAATAATATAAAGAATAGCAAGAACAACCCAAGTAATTATAATGTGCCACATAATCATTCTTGACCCTCGATTTTTATTGTATTTCTTTTTCTACGTCTTTTATTCTAGTGATATAACTTTTTGCATCGCTGTCACACCAATAGACAGGCACAGAATAAGTACACAATATCGGAAATGTAAAAATTTTACTTCCGTAGAAGTCGATAATATCCCACAGTTTATTGTGAATACACCATAATCCACCCTTTTTAGTTACATCAAATGGTATATCTTCCTCAGTTAGAAGAACAATAATCTGTTTAAATACTTCTGTCATTTTCTTGCGTCTCCATACTTGCAAAAATAGAATATTTAATAAGTTCCATCTTGTAACCGATACGGATAAACTCAAGAGTTTTCTTGTGGTTTATACAGTTTCCTAGTTCTTGATATATAACTTCAATATCTTCTGGCGTAAATTCAGTTCCTAAGAAAGAATTTATTCCGTCCAAGTGATACTTATGAACCTCTTCGTTCTTCTTATTAGTCCGGTAATGTGTACTCTTATAAGCATCACGAGAAAGCCACTCAAGCACTTTTGCTTGAACATCTTCCTCAGAGTCACAATCTGATAAGCGGAAATAAGAGTTAACTCGAGGGTTAACATCTGCAACAAATTCGAGAGAATGATTTATTATGGAATTAGGAAATGCTTTAAACAGCTTCTGAAGTATATCTGTTTCTACCATATGTGAAAACTCCATTATTCTTATATTAAAGTGAGGGGGTGTAGTTATTACATCTCCTCAGAAGTGATTTCCTTGTTTCCGTTCATCGGAACAATGCCGATAACATCTTCGTCTCAAAACCCGTCCTTGTACAGCGGCTTCTTGATGAAGTCCTCATGTTGTTTCATGTAAGCCGCCAGACCAATTTTAGCACCACGAAGGGTAGAGTACCCCTCATATAGAGACTGTCCAGACATCCAACCATTTTTTCCGATATAATAGTAAAGTGTCATAGGACCTTCAGTGCTATAACGAGGGTTTGTGGGCCTCATGGTAGTCTCTACTTTAATGGCATAGGTCGTCATCTGGAACAACTCCTTTATTTATTTTACACTCTTATTTTATAGTAAGAAGTAGAATAAATCAACTAACATCATACAGTAAGACCCTGTATGTATTTTCTGAGGCTGTCGATGCTTCGTTCTTCTATCTTATCATCAATAATGTAATCGCTGATTGCCCCTTTGTCATGAACTAACTCATCAACTCTTTGGTCAATGGTATTATTACTAATAAGATAATGAATGAAAACGGGTTTCTTTGAACCAATTCTGTGAATACGGTCTTCGCATTGCTGACAATCTGCTGCCGTCCAAGGATTACTAATAAAGATTGCATGCGTTGCCCTATTCAGTGTAACACCTGTACCCATCTTACTAGTTGTACAGAGCATCACCATGTGTTCATCGTCGTTTTGAAATTTCTCAATGTTTTCATTTATGATAACATCCGGAACATCGCCTGTACAAAGTAGCGGTTTATACTGCTTAAGGTCTTCTTTCAGCGTATTTAAAGTTTCTTTAAATGTACTGAATACAACAACTTTTTCTTCACCTGATACAATCTGTTCTACGAGATCTTCTGCAACAGAAACTTTTTCAGACTTTATATTTTCTGTTGTAAGAACAGACGGACATTCTGTAGCCTGCCGTAACCGAGCCACCATTGACAGAATATTGGCTGTTGACATATCTACTTTGTCAACTTGGTCAACAACTCCCGCCTGAATGTTAGAATAGAATGTTTCCTGTATAGGATTCATTTCTACAATCTGCGTAATTATCGTTTTTTCCGGAAGGTCAAGAAGATCTTTTGTTCTTCTTAATGAACACTCGTTAAGCTGTTCCTTTAACGTATCGACATTTCTGTACCCTACAAAATCATTATTGAAGAACCCCGTATAGTTACAGTAATAATATTTAAAGTTACTAAAACTGCAATGTTCCTTACCAATCCACTTCAATGGAATGTAAGCATCAAGAGGGCTGTTAAGAAGCAACGTTCCCGTTAGAGCTACTCGATACTTTGCTGAAGTTAACTTTAAAAAATTCTTTGACTGAACAGCTGTAGGATTCTTACAACGATGGACTTCGTCAATGATGATAAGGTCAAACTTATTTGCACCTTTATTGATTCCTTTTACAACATTTGAATCTCGTAAAGTTTCAATATTTGTTACAACAAAGAATTCATCAATGGTCCTGTTTAGGTCAGCAACTCTATCATTAACACTTCCGATTGTAAATTTACCGGATTTTGTAATACGTTGTCCTAGTATATAACAACTTTCCTCGGTGTGTTTTTCAATCTCTCTTTTCCAGTTAAATTTAAGGTTATTAACACCACATATGATAAGACAATGCTCAATCCCTTCACGCTTTTTCAGTTCAAGAGCTAAGTAGAGCATTTGCAAGGTCTTTCCAAGACCAGGTGCGTCCAGAAGTAACCATTTATCATGAGACAGGCCAAATTTTATTCCTTCCGCTTGATATGGAAACGGAGTTGTTTTAAACTCGCTAAGTTGAGCATCTTTAACTGGGGGTTTCTTTTCATCGGGCTTCAACTTTAACTCAATGTCGTCAAACACATTAACACTATTTATAACTGAAGCAAGGTCAGTAACAGGGACTTCCCACACTTTACTTTTCTTGTCATAGTTAGCTACAGTGACACTGTTTTTAAGTGCTTCTACAATGTCTTTGTTATACTCAAAGCTAACATACAAAGAAGAAGTTCCGGGAACCTTGCTATTTAATTTTTCTTCAATCGTTATCAAACAATTTATCTCCTTTTATAAGGGGTATATAAGAAAGGTAGCCGACAAAGGTAACCTAACCTTTCAAACAAGTGAAAATGTCAGCTACCCCCGTTGCATCGTCAAACATCAATAGATACTCCATTTGTAGTCGTAGTATTTCCGATAAAGGTTTCCTTTAGATTTAGTTTGTTCAAAATCAGTTCTCCGAGCACACTTATGAGACATCTTCTTATGATAGGGGCTACCGTAGTAATACTGTTTAAGATACTTTCTGTTGTAATAGTTATTCCACCAAACAGCAACAGACGGGGAATCACTAAGCAACCGTTTAAGTTTCTTCTGGTATACCTCTTCACGAAAACGACGGTATTCTGAAGTCCTATTCAAAATATTACCCCTTTCTTTATTTTGGGACATGTTTTGCTATCCAACTTACACATCTGATACCAATAAGAATCAGGCAGATATAAGAAACAAGTTCATTCTCTACTATCACCATTAGCATAATCAGAAGAAGACTGAATAACATTTTAAACACCCCTTAAAAATAATCACATATCAATCTTCTGGGAGTAGAATTTTATCCGTAGATAATATCGTTGTATAATCTTCATTGAAATTATGGTCGGTATCTTCTTTAACACTAAAACTAATCTTTGCGCTTATTCTGAATGGAGTACCACAATAATTACATGTATAACATTCTTCCGTGTCTATATCTGTTCCGTAAACTTCTAAAATCTTATGAGTGTCTTCGGACCTTTCAATATAGTTAGCCTTTCCGAAAAAGGCTGTAGGTAAATATATTTCTTGGGCCAAATATTCTGCACCACAACGTGGGCAAGTTATAACTGTTCTTTTCATTCTATAGCTCCTGTTTTCTATACTAATATTCTATTATATATAGATACTGAAATCAACTTGAAATTTCTTAATTTCAAAATATATAATTTAATACTATTATTTGTTAATTTTATATTGTTATTATTTGTCCTAACTTAGTTAAGAACAAGATGTTAACTAAGTAAAGAACAAGCCGTTTACTAAGTTAAGAACTTATGTTTACTTTCTATATAACAAAATGAGGACATCCGTGACAGATGCCCTCAAGTAGCGTGTGTATTTTAGTTATTCAATAACTCCGCCGTCAATAACTGACAGGTCAAGTGAGTCTTTAGAAAACCGAATTTTACTTTCTTCGGGAACCTTCCAGTTTCCGTCGTTATCTAGTTGCGCCAGTTTAAGGGTCTTTACAACACCTGAATGTTGTGCTGTATATTCAAGAGCATTATCAATTACAAGGCCCGTGTAAAGATTGTTATCGTCTTGCCCCCACAGTTCGTGATATACGATACCATCGTCTGCAGTTGCTGAAACTAGTTCTATATGAGCATATATACTACCAGAAGTATAGGTGGTCCCAAGCCCAATAGAACTTACAGGGTCTTCAATACTAAAGTAGTATCCAAATAGATTAAATTCTAGAGGTGCATCATCTGTTAGTACATCTACATCTGATATGACAAAACCTTCTAAATCAATTAGTCTGTTTGTAATACCAACTAGCGCTTGTTCTGACATCAGCTTAGCAAGAGGTTTACTTCCACCACGTCTTGTTGCTGGAAATACATTTATTTTATTTGAAGTTATAGTTGCCATTTATTTCTCCTTAGCCTTCATTTGGGTTTGTCATTCTCATTGACCATTCAATTATAGCATTTACACCGGGGACAATTCTTGACAACTGTTCTGCTGGAATTTCTAGTCTTGCTAAATCTCTTTTTCCTGTTTTATCCTCTGTGTCAGTCACTAGGTATAACATGAACACATCTGTAGAATCAACAGGAACAGCGGCATATAACATGTCGCTTGAAATTACCGCTGTAAAGTTAGCAACAAATCTTCCTTGATTGTCCACCTTCCAGCTTGCCCCTGTTAACGGAAGTCTATTTATTGTTAGATAAGACAGGAAGTCATCCGTGGTTCCTGGGACTAGCTTTCTGACGTCAATGTACTTCGGAATGTCGCAGTCTCCTCGGTAGTTTCCGCTCATTATTCGTGCAAAAGACTCAAATAATGCGGGCAGTCCTTCATTATGAGATTGAAAGGAGAATACTCGGTCCTTTATTTTTAATTTTACATTAACGTTTCCATTGTACCAAGTTTCAGTTACATTTTTCACTTCGTTCTCCGATCTGGATCTTCCAATCCGTAGGTTTGTAGTATATATCTTGCAAAATTACACTCTTCCCATACACCGTTTAACTGTAAGTAGTATTTTCCTTTACAGTATACTAGCGGTATTTCTGATAGACCTAGTTGTTCTTTTCGTTCAACTATTTTTTTACGAGAAGTCCTTCTTGAACGAGGAATTGACGAAATATTTCCTTTGAAAGAAATTCTTCCAAATTCTAACTGTCCATTCTCAGAATCTATTCCAGTTACAATAACAGGCTCGCCTTTCCCGCTAGAATCGTTTACTATTGCTACGGTGTATAACTTTTCTGTAAGGGTATCTATATAATTTCTTGCGTCTTGGAGTTTTGTATAGTACCCAACAAATCTTGGGCTGTTGTAACTTGTTGTAGAAATGACTGGTGCAGTATTAGCAGAGCCCACACGGTATTTAGTTTCCGCATTTGACATTCCTTGAGGAGTTCCTCTAACTTCGGCATTTAAGTTGTCAGAAACAAAAATTAACTCTGCTGAATCTACATTATACAATACAATATCTGGAAGTTCTACGTTCTTATCAAATTCTATGTAGTAATTTATACCAGCAGGTAGAATATAACGAAAAATTTCTTCTAATACTGTAATATCAGGTTTGGTTGCAAAAGAGTGTATTTTTACTACTAAACTGTTGTTTTCTGGGAACTTCCCATTTGCTAGCACACAAGGCATTTCTTCCGAAAAAGGTTCACTGTATGGGGTTTTTAAGTAGTAAACTTCTACATCAGAAGAAACAGAATACATTCTTAAGAATAAGTATAACGTTTCCTTTATCGCTTTTAAAGATCCTTTATTCTTCACTAAGATGGGAAAACATTCCAAGACTTTACGAAGTTTTTCGTCGTCTATTTTCTTTTCAGTAAAGAACCCTAATTTAGTTTGTAGTAGTTGTAATATACTAGTTCTGCACTGTTGTGTATCTATCAACTCTACAATTGAATCCGTATCGAATTTCATTCCGTTAAATACACAATCATATAAACGGGACAACAACTGAAAGTCCCTTGACTCCTCAGTGTAAATCTGAGGAGTCATTTCTTGTACATTTATTATACTCATTATCTCTTACCTGCTATATAGATTGAAGTTTTGTCGGAAGAGTCAAACTGACAGATTGTAAACTTGTTATAGATGTGATTTGTATTTAGGAAGGAAGCAGCTTCAAGGGGGTTTTCAATCAACTCATCGTCATCTACTTGATATGTGTAGTTGAATATGTTGTCTACATCGAATCTGGGAATCAATGTTAGCATACGTTCAAAATACTCTTCGCTAATACTGCCAGGATGCGTATACAAGAACGGGTTCTGTAGCGTTATTGTAACCTCTTCTGTTGACATTGTTCTGGTAACTGTTAACTGATGATTGGTTGTAATAGTATCGTCAGTAACTTCAAATGTTAAGTAATATGTACGTTGTCCCTTCAAATCAGTTTGTGTTGAGTTAAGAGAAGTAAGATTTTCTCCGTCAAACTGAATTGTCAACGAATCATTATCAGGGAACTTATTTGTATTACTGAACGGGATTAAGTATCTTCCTTTAGGAAGAATGAACTGAATTGTTGCTGTTTTCCCAGAAGCTCCCGCAACTAATTTAATCTTAACATCGTCTTTTCCATATACAACAGTATCTGTAGACAGTTGCTTCTGGTAGACAAGAAGATTCATATAACGTCTATTTCCTTCACTATCTATAATATATGTAGGAAGTTTATCTGAGCTACCATCAGAATCAATAGACATTGAAGAGATAAGAGCTGTTTGATAATAGTTATTAGACTCTTTATCTGCTCCTGTTATTACATAAGAAGAAAAGTCAGAAGCATTTGCTGTTTGGAATTCAATGGTCTGATTTGACAGGAGTACTCGTTCTGTATCAGGACCTACCTTCAAATTTAACAATGATTGTGCATTCCAAGAGACAACATTTCCGCTACTATTCTGGAGTTCCATCTGGGGTAGGAATACCCAAGTGTTATCTTCTGGACTTTGATATCCTATTGTAAATCCCTGTAATGTCAACGAAGTTGGGTCAGTTGTATTCTCGGTATATGTATATGTAACAACGACAGTTGCACCATTTGGAATAACGCCCGTGTCAACTGTACAGTTCTGAGATCCTTGGTTGAAAGTGTAGTTGGTAACTGTTACAGCACCCTCTCCTGTTGTCGTATAAACAACAGACACAATTCCTGTAACACTTGTTTGAGTAAATGTTATTGTATTACTTGTTCCATCAACCCAGGAATTAACAGTTTTTGATGTTGTATGTGGAGTTACATTTGAACCTGACTTTACTCCGCCTCGATTAAATACTCTAGACCAAGATGCAAGATTGTCATTTACAAGCCTGAATTTTGTTCCTGCATTCAATGTGTATATCTTATTCTCTGTTAACTCTACATATCCATTTGTTGGAATTTCTTTCCAGTAATTAGCAAGAGCAGATGCGCCAGAATTTAGAATAACAGAAGAATCAAGAACTTTAACTCTCCACATATTTATTTCTGTATTAGGCTCTACAACGTGGACTCTTGTTCCAGAACCTAGAATTGACATTTCACTCAGGTCAGAATTTGAATAGATAAAATACTCTCCAGCATCTAATAGCCTGTCGTGTGTAGTATCATTTCCGTGGTTTACGGGGAATTCATAATACTGTAAATCTTCAGTTGTCTCATTCAATATCCAGTAACAATAACAACCATCAGAGGAGTTAATAGTAACTTCATTTATTTTCTTGATGACAATGGTTTTTGTACCAGACAATATATTTGCAGCAGAGTTTAAGTTAAGACCAATTGCACTTGAAAGGTCCGCTAGATATCCCATATTGTCCGTACTAGTGTAATTATTCGGGCTCAGGTCTGTTTCTGACTGTAAGAAAGCTCCACCAACAGACGTGTTACTAGAAGTTAGTTCAAATGTAGGACAGACGATATGACCTTTGCCATAACTAGCAAATCTGTAATAAGCATCTTTGTTGTCGCTGTCTTTCCAATACAGGAACAGATATTCATTCGGGAGTAACTGATAGTTTGTATTAGCGTTTATTACTTTACTAGAAGCATTTGGTGTGTAGAACTCAAACTTAACATAGTTCGAATAACTTGTTGCATCAATCAAGTTTGGTGAGTAGAACTGAATGCTCTCATTATCTCTTAATGTATACTCATTTGAAGTATTACTTACAGCTATATCAACATTAGTTCTTATATATTTAACATCGTTTACTTCGTATTTATCTTGTGCTTCATTGTTTGGACGATTGCTGTTGTAAGTCTGATCAAAACGATGCGTATATTTATTCCCTGAAATGATTAACGGAGTTTTCCCAGCAAGTATGGACTTAGCATAGATCTCATCTTCAAACTGTGTCTTGTAAGAAATACGCGCCGTAATCTTATCCCCAGTTACAATATTTGACCCTTCGGTTGACCAATAAGTAATGACAACAGGAACTCCAGTAGATGACGGAGAAGGCAAAGTTACAACTTTATTACTAAAGATTGCTCCAGATAATTCTACTCTACTACGAGTAACACTCTCTATACGATTTACTGCGTGAGCTACAGTGAACTGTGTTTGATTTTCTGTTGCAATAAATGTCTCTTCATACTTGAAATAAATACCATAATCTGTTAGATTAACATTTGTTGTATTCAGTTTCCAGTTTGGACTACTGTAAACAAACGTAATAGGCTCGTAGTTTGTTTCTCCTGCTTTCCGCATAAATACTTGAGGGTCAGCAATAGGAACAGATTCGTTCGTAAACTGATATGATATATCAACTTTATCTTCTGGAGTATTTATTGCTACTTCAACAAATGGGTATCCCGTATCAACTAAGTTCTTATCGTAATACACAGCATATGTAGTAAACTCTATGTTTGCCATGTTTACATCTTTTATTCTTGCATCAGAAGCTTGAATAATTTCTTTTACTTTTTCCAGTGTTACTTCTGACCCAAACTCGAGTTCTTTAGAGCTAAGTTTGTTGTAAAGGGCGGATTTTATAGTTCCAATCATGTCGGAAGCTTCAACAGAACTTAATGGATACTGTGTTGTAATACGACAATCAATAGGAAACTTATTCTTGAAAAAGCAGAAGTGAGATGACACGCTAGTGGGTGATTCAAGATTTTTAAAATCGTGTTGTAAAGACTTGACATCTTGCAGATAATCTTTAACAGTATCCTGTTGATTGTTACTTAACATATTAAATGTTAAACTGTGAGCAGCAGATGTTGTAACTGCGGGCATATACTGTAAAAGATATAACTTTAATGAAAAGGCGTCAAAGTTTGGTGTTGAAGAAACTTCGTCAAATGTTCCGTTAACTAGATTATATATTTTTCCTGAGTCTAGATCGTAGCAATGAGATGTTCCTATCTGCTCTGCTGTATATGCGTTGTAGTATATTGTTCCTACTTTTCCTGCATAAAATGTTGTACCTGACAAATACCCAGGAATAGCATCTTTTTCAATAACATGAACAGATGATAGAATGCTATCTTTAAGTGTAACTATGTTGTAGGTACTCTGTAAATCATTTGTTCTATCGCAAACAAAACCATTAGAAACAAGTTCAGAATTGAGTAAGTAATTCAGATAATCCCGTAATGTTACAAGGGTGTCAAATGTTCCAACGGTTCTTTTGTAGTGTTTGTACCCATCTTCAATGGTTTCAGGATCTTTACCATCAACTGCACTGTAAATATTCATGACTTTTACTCTGTCTGCGTTGATGGTTACGGAGGTATCTTCAACAGGTGCAAATGAATAATAGAAGTCAGTAAGTACATTTGCTGCGACATTTCCTGCAAGACCATCTGTCCTGAGGTACGTTATGTTGATTCCGTTTTTAAATAGTAGCTCCGCATCCTCGGGGAATTCCAGGTAGCAATATGCACCGTCTGATGTTGTTCCGAAACGATAAATAGTCTGTCCCGGTTCTTCTACCAAAAGATTGTCCTTTTTTACCCACTCGTTGTAATTGGTGTTGTCAGAATTTGTTATGAATATTCCGTTCTCTGCTACCATGTTGGTATCAAAATACAGCCTATTTTTCGTATCCAGATGAGAAACATTGATGTTTGTTTCACCATTTATTGAATAAGTTGTAGCAACACCTTCCATAACAACTGCAGAAGAAATTGTTCCGTCAGTTAAAAGATGAACATCACTAACACTTCGGTCTATTTCTTGAGTCCCAGACGTTCCAATAATGGAATAAATAATCTCACGTTCACTATCTGTTACCATAGTAAACTTAGGAATTGTATATGAAGGTACGTCCGTTTTATCTCCTATATACTTCATAGATATAATGGTAGAAGCAGAACGGTACCATTTCATAAAATAGCCCAGTTGTGCAAATAGTTGTCTAGCGTTGGACAACTGAGAAACGGTTTCTGGAAAACATTCAAGAATGTTATTATCGATGTTATAGTTTATCTTGTCTGCTATTAAAGCATTCAGTTTAAGCAGAATAACCCCAGGGTCAGATTCATTTGACACCGAGGGGTCCCACTTATATGTTAATTTCTTAACTAGGTCTAGTAACTCTACGTATACACTTTCAAAATCTTTATTTGTGTAACTAAGAGGACCTAATGGATTTTGTATACTCATCTACATTCTCCAATTCTACTGCTTAGATTTCTTCTGTGTCTGTCAGTTGTATTCTATATAAATCTAAAGTATAATCAGTTGCACTAACAGCTTTTATTTCAGCATACAACTTATCATCTTCAGCAATAATCGAAATGTCTTTTCTTTCAACAAGCATCTGCGGCATATAAGTCTTGATTGCCGTGTATATTTCGTCAATAACTAAGTCTCTTAATACGAAATCATTCTGAGAATATATTGTTTGCATAAGCCTTGTTCCGTATCCGGGGTCTCCGAATAAAGAAGTGACTTCCGTTGCAAGTAGGAGCTTTAGATTTGTTAGTGTAGCTTGTTTATCTTTGTATAAGTTAACGCTTTCACTAGAAAACATATTAGGAAAAGCTAAAGAATATAACGCCATAAATACACTCCTAATATACTATTGTTGTTTATTGATACAATGTTTTGCTATCCACATCGTTTCCAGGTTCCTCCTACATTCAACCAGATAGTAACTCTCTTCCAAGTTCCACCAACATTTAACCACGGCTGAACTCTCTTCCAAGTTCCGCCAACATTTAACCACGTTCCTCCAAGAGTAGTATAAGTGTATGTTATACTTATTGTGTCAATACAACATGCAAAGAAATAGTGGGGGTATCCGTCATCTACATAGTTTTCAATGCGAAGAAACATATTGTTTCCGGACGCACCACTATTGAAGTTATTTACAGTATAACTGTTACTCCAGCCCCACCAGTTGCCTCCTCCGCCAGTGCTGGAAATGTTCATATTTAACAAGTTTGTTCCATTTATTGTATACCCCCACGCCGTCCATATACGTAAGTTCTGCCCTGTCTGCCATTGTGCAGTGCAGTATTGAAAAGACAGAGTCAACCCCGTTACAATGCGGTTTGATGGTATCCATATATTGAGGTCAGCAAACCAGCTGTCTCCGTTTCCGTTCCACTCTGTGGCAACACCATTTCGATACCCTATAAGATATGCGCTTTCTTGCCTTGCAGTAGGGTTAACAAAATTTCGCATATATCCGCCATTAGGTGCGCTTATTGTAAAGGTTGCAGTATCTGTAGCCATGATAACACCTCTTTAAGAATATTGGAAATAGATTTTTCCGGACCACCAACCAGACGGTTCAGATGTACCACAACTATTGTAAATATACTCGTCTTGTAAGAAGAATCCAGACTCTCCTGCACATAAACCGTTTGCAAAGATCACACCGTCTTTCTCCATATGTATTGATATCACCGTGTTATTATTATCAGCGGTATGGTTTTCATCTGAGGCAAAACTGAAATAATAACTATCGCCCAGAGTTCCAACATCCCATGTCCCAGTATTAGATTTGCAAGAAGTTATGGGCCAGAAAGCACCTAATGAAGCATCGAAGTTAGGACTTCTTACCAAAGCCACGTCGCGTGCACTTATCCAGCTTGAATTTCCGCCCTTTGCTCTAACAACCCCATTCCCGTTTTCTGATTGTATTTGTAGCCGTTGTCCGTATACCCAAGACCCTGCTCTAACATCTCTTCTTGCATATACATCCCCATCACGACAATTTATGCCAGCTGTAATACCCGATCCACCGAATCCGTCAACAAATCCAATACCGTTCCAAGATTTAATAGCAATATTACAAATACCATTAGCACCTATTGTCAGACCGTCGCCGTTCCCTTTATATATACCATTGCCAGATCCCCAAGCATCTCCTGAAGCCAGAAGAAGAGCACCGTCAGAATTGTTCTGTGTAAACCCTAAGTTTGTGGGGGAATTTACCCCTACTCTTCCGAATACAGTCAACTCTTTATCGGTTGACGAAAGTCCGAAGAATGCAGCTCCAAGACCATTCGACTTTAAATTAAGAGTTGCAGCAACACTTGTGTTTGTCAAAGTACGAGTTTGAGTGGAAGATTGCCCAATAGAGTCTATAGCAACTACTTCAATAAGATAAGAAGAAGTTGTGGCAATATTCCCGCCGCCTTGAGCAGCTGACTTGACATTATTGTTTATGTTATTATATGAACTATAAGACCCTCCGAAAACTTGCCAACGAGTTTTAATCGTGAGAGTATTGTTACCATCATATGATGTATATGAAACAGAGGGAGTTACCGCATAGTAAGTTCCTGAAGATGATTCGTTACCCGTTGAATCACATCTGATTACAGACAGGCTATTGAACGAGGGAGGAGAATAAGGTTTAGCAACAACTGTCTGAGTGTATGTTGTCCCCAGACCTCTTGAGTCATAAACGGTTACAGTTACAATATTATTGCCTGCAATAGCCTTTCCACAATTAAATGTGCCAGAAGTTTTTGTTATTCCGTTGTAAGAGTTACAATTTATATTGACTTGTTTTAACGTAGCTCCATAATTGAATGTTATAAAGTCGGTGTTAACTGCAACTTGTATATCACTATAGCCTGCCACACAGTTTGAAGCAACAGCTGTATAGGAAGCGGAAGCCCATCCATCTAAAACAGTTGGTGCTCTATTAGATGTAGGTAGGTTCAGTGTAAAGTCCGCAGAGGTCTCTCCTACTTCTGTTCCACTACTATTATACGAGATAACATATATTTTAAAGGATCCAGAAGTAGAATTTGGTATACTAGAACCGAATACACTAGAAGAAACACTACACCACGTGCTGTTTGCAGTTGTTCTGGCAGCAATTTCATGCCACGCTTCATGATTAACAAACGAATACCGAACTGTATATGTATATCCTGAGGTATATGGAGACCAACTTATTTGAAAAGATTGGTCCATATATAATGCTGTAGAAACATTTATTGATGTTGCAGGAGTTTCCGGCCTTATTTCACTCAATGAACAGGAGATGTTTGTTGACCCTCTCATATAGGGATCTAGAGGGGATCCACTGTCAGTTGTTAAAAATAGGTAGTATGTTCTTGAAGAAGTTATGTTAACATTTACATCTATTACAATATTTGATGTTCCCGATGAACCGTTAATATAAGTATAAGCGGATCCTCTCCACGAATAATTTCCCGGAGCAGTGTTGCCTGCAAATCCTCCTGTAGGATCAGAAGAGTAAATAACAGCGTAAACATTTACATTGTCGAATGAACGGTCTGAAGAAATGTTTCCGACATTGAATGAAAGTTTCTGTATTACATAACCGGGTGTAACGGACACCGGCATCTGATATACAGCACCTTGGTCAAAATAACTGTCGTTATTATACCCCATTAGTGTGGGGTTTGTAGAAGAGTCATACCACGAAGCCTGTTGTCGTGCTTTATAGAAAGATAGTGAAACAGTACTCATATGTCACATCCTTTTCCTACTACATTATAGATGTTTAATGATTAGACCTGCTGACGAATCAAATGTTATGACCCATTGTTCGTCTAAGGATAATTTATTATTAACAGTAGCATTGTTTATATACAATTCTTGGTTGGAAATATAGGCAACTTCAGTAGAACCTTCCATAAAACTATTCTTTGTAGGAGACATTTGCTGTTTAAAGTTACCTTTACCAAGTGTCATTGTGCTATTTTCAACATCAAACTGCATAAATGAGTCTATGTTTTCTTTGTAAGGAGTAAAGGTAACTGTGTCAAGTTTTGCAGAAAGAACACCGTCTATAGCAGTTAATGTTTGCTGGACATGTTGTATATTTTCTGCATTCTGGTGTGTACCGTCTAGGGCGTCATTTGCAGTATTCTGTGCATTGTCAGCAGATGATTGAGCGTTGTCAGCAGCATCTTTCGCTTCTTCAGCTCTTAGCCAACTTACTACACCGGAATCAAATGCGGCAGATCTCTCAACAGTACCTGCGGTACAGCTATTATCAGAAAAGATAATCATCTGGAAAGTGTAGCACAATTTGCTAACTGTACTACTATTTACTACAGGAGCAGAATCTTGCCAAGTAAACGACACTGTAGCTTCTTCTGTGTCACCAACTTTGTGTTTGTACTCACCTGTAGGGACAACTGACGAATCATTTTCGTCATATACAACGGTAGGTGAAGAGACAAATGTAACATTGTCGATAGTTAGCATATACCAAGTCTTTAATGAGCTAGCATCGTTCAAATCTTTAATTGTAACTTCAGACAATGCTAATGTTTTTGATGACGATACAACTTTACAGATTATTACAACCTGACCTCTAACATCTGTCCTGGTTACTGTAACTTTATCTGACGTAGATGTGAGATATTGAATCAAGACAATACTTTCATCAGCAGGAGCTGTATTAAATCTAATTGTATCTTTATCAACAACTGTGAAGTCTGTAGTAGTAGTTCCGTTTATTGTAATTTCTACTTTAGGACTTGTCGTTGCATTTAAAATGTCAAGTCCTAAATCAAATGTTGTTGATGTGCCATTTCCAGTAAACCGTTCTTTAGCAAACCAGTTTAACTGTCCCATTGTTGTAGCGCCATCTTTTACAACACCTGTGGCACTTACTGTTAGCTGTTTAACACCAAGGTAAACATCTGCGTTTAATGTTGTAGAGGTAGCTTTAGCATTGAATAATGTTCCGTTATCTGCTTGTATTTCTACAGACAGAACGCTGTCTCCATATACACCAATGATTAAAGCATCTGTTACCGAACCGGACGTATTGCCGTTTGTATAAGTTATTACAGAATAGTTCCACAGGTATCTATTGGTAGCATCCATTGACGGAAAGTTCGTAGACCACCCTGTTGTCGGACGAGTTGTTGTAGTACTAAGCGCGTAATACTCGACAATGCTGGTTATCCCAACACCTGCAGAACCTTGTTCACCTTGTGCTCCGTAAGTTCCTATGATGCACGGATCTGTGTATGTTGATAAAGTGTTGCTATACTTAACTTCCTCATAGTTCCACAGATAAGGTTTATCAGGAGTTATTGTCTGGATATCTGTTGTCCACCCATCCGTTTGTCTTGTTACCCCTGTACTTACATTTGTTGCTAGATAATAGTTTAGTACTGCTGTAATACTTACACCGTCTGTTCCATCGCTTCCGTCTTGACCATTCTGTGCTAGAATTACAGGTGTTGCCCATTCGTCTGGAGTAATTGTGTCTGTGTTTTCTGCGGAGGCTGCTGTTGCCGCTGTAACATATAACGGGTCTGTTCCGGAAGGGATTGTAGAACTCCATCCTTCAGGAACTGTGACAAGTTTCTTTGTCGTAAAGTTGTAAGTTAAGGTAGTAGTCCAGTTAATTGTTGCTGACGTTGCACTACGTTTGTACAAGTATACAATGGCAGTATTAACACCATTAGTACCATCTGTGCCACTTTGTCCCGGTGCTCCATCTTCAACTAGTTTAACAATTGAACTCCATTCAGACGGGAGTATCGTATCAGTAGCTTCAGAACTTACAGCTGTTGCTTGAATTGAAAAGCATGGATTTCCATCAGATGCTGGGATTGTTCTTGACCATCCTGCAAGATTTCCCGACAGTTCCCCTGTAGCAAAAGTATATGTTAAATTGGCTGTAGGTTTAGTCAATCCAGTATCTGTAGAAGCTCTCTTGTAAAGAAATATGGGAGCAGTATTTAGACCATCTGTACCATCAGTTCCTGGTGCACCATCTTGCCCATTTTTTGCAAGTATAACAGGTGTTGCCCACTCAGATGAGGGAATTGAATCATTACTGGTGTTGGAAGACGCAGTAGCTGCTGTTACAAAAATCGGATCTGTTCCGGATGGTATTTCTTCATACCAACCTCTAGGAACATTGGTTATTGACTTTGTGTCAAAGTTGTATATTAAATCGTTTGTCCAGTCAATAGTTGCGGATTTAGCTCTTTTGTAAAGATATACAACAGCTGAGTTTCGACCGTCCGTTCCGTCCTTACCGTTTGCACCATCAGTTCCATTTCGGCTTACTGAGTAGGAGGTTGAGCTTGTATTGTCAGTATATTCAATGACTGTTCGTGTCCACAAATATTGACCCGACCCCGTGGCATCAATTGTGTCCTTCCAACCTGTTTGTGGAATATCAGTTCCACTATCAGAAACAACATATGAAATTGTTGTCTGTTTTATACCTACACCATCAGCACCTGGGTTACCGTCAACACCATTTACGCCATTCTTACTTACAGAATAAGATACGGAAGATGTGTTATTTGTATACTCAATGGTTGTTCTTGTCCACAGGAACTTACCTTGAGCAACTTCAGGGATGTCCTCCTGCCAGCCTGATTGAGGGAACTGAACGCCATTGTCGGAAACAGCATACTCAATGGTAGTGGTTTTAATTCCGATGCCCGCTTCGCCATCTTTACCATCTGTACCATTTTTACCATCAGAAACTAACTCGGTAATATTACTCCACTCCGACGGAGAAATTGTATCAGTTCCGCCTGTTCCAATGGCTGTCGCCTGTATAACAAAACAAGGATTTCCGTTGGAGGCAGGAATTGATTGTTCCCAACTACCAAGTTGTCCTGTTAACGTTCCTGTTGCGAATGTATATGTTAATGTTCCTGTAGGCTTTGTAATACTACTAGCAGATGTAGCTCTCTGATAAAGGAAAACAGCAGCTGCACTCAATCCAGGAGCACCATTTTCCCCAGGTGCAGAATACATCGAGATTACTGCGGGAGTTGTTTCTTTACTATCACCTGTAGTATATCGAATAATCTCGTACTTCCACAGATATTTATTCTGTTCTGTAGGAGTATTGGGGTTATCTTTCCAAAGTGCTGAACCTTTGGCAGGGGGATTTTCGGGGTCATTGTTCAAGGCGAACTTATCTTCTATATCTTGAATACCCTTTCCCGTTTCTGCAAAAGTTGTTATGATATGAGGGCTTGTTTTTATATATCCAGATATAGTATAATGTGTAACCTCTGCATTCCACAAGTATTTATTGCTTGCAGAAAGTTCAAGAGAACTCATATCCTGAGTCCAGCCAAGACCCGTCCATTCAGTTTCTACTTCAATGTCAGCTATAGGAGAAGTTGGAATGTTAGTATTATTCGTTACAATATACCAATCTACTACGGGTTGGTCAATATAATCAGAGTTACCATCTTTGGCTAACATTGTCGGAGTAGACCAGGAAGTCTTTTGAATCGTATAAGTTTCGCCGTATCCAATAGCTGTTGCTTGTGTAACATAACAAGGATTACCGTCAGTAGTAGGAATAGTTAAAGACCAACCATCGGGAGAGGCAGGTTGAATAGCACCGGTACTGAATGTATAGGTCACTGCAGTTGAAGGGGTTGCAGGAGTACTTCCATAACGCTTGTATAACAGGACTGTTTTGGAATTAAGGCCGCTGGTACTAAACAGGGTAGGAATTGACCACTCTGCTGAGGAAATGGTCGCTTGAGCTGTTATAGAGCTTGCTGTTGCCGCTGTTATATATAATGGCTCTGAACCTGAAGGAATTTCTTCGCTCCAGCCTGTGGGGGCTGCAGTTAATTTCTTATTATCAAAATCGTATGTAAGATTCTCTGACCAATCAATTTCTGTAATCTCATTGACAGAACGTTTATATAGATATACTATTGCAGAGTTTGTGCTTACACGGGAAACACCAAATGCACTATTTGTTTTTCCATCTGAAAATCTAGTGTATGTCCATGACCATAAGTATGGGTTAACGTCTGTTGTTTTCGGGGGGTTAGGAAACCATATTCCGCTTTGTGTAATATCTGGAGGAGTTGTGCCATTACTACTTATAGCATACTTAACATATGTTTCTTCAACTGTAGCACCAGAACCTGCAGAACCTTGCGCCCCTTGTATACAGGTCATACTACGCATAATAGTTCCATCTTCATATGTGACAGTTGTTCTTTGCCACATAAACTTTCCGGGCCAATACTGTGGTGCTTGCTCTGACCAATTACTAAAACTATCGTAGTGGTCTTGATAGTTAGATAGTGAGTATTGAATTGAAATTGCTTTTACATTATTAGAATACTTGTCGTTCAGCTTCTTCAGAGATTCTGGAGTGACTTCACCTATCAGAGTATTTTCAGAAAGATTTGTATTTACATTTACTACAAGAGAGTCTGCTGTGATATCTGTAGACCCTTGAGGCATATGCTCACGATAAAGTAATCCAATTATGATTGGAAATGAAAGATCGTCATTTTCAAAATCAACAATAACAACATCGCCCTCTTGATAGTTAGGGCTGCAACCAGGCAATGTTTGGATTGTAGCAGTATATAATTCATTTGTAGGGGTAGCTGTAGGGTCGGACTTTACTTTATTGTATACTGGTATTCGAACCTTCATGGAATACTTATCTAATTTCTTTTCAATGATTGCTTTCTGTAACATCTATGCTAGCCCTCTCTTTAAAATGTCCTTACTTTAATTGTGTTACTGTTAATAAAGAAGGTTCCTGTCCCTATTGAAACTTTTCCGTAATACGTGTTTATCTGTTGACAGGCTGTGTCGGAACTTAACTGCCCTGCAAACCTTGTTAGATTTGAATCAAAATAATACGGTGTAAAAGCAGGGCAGTATACATAATCTATTATTTTATTCTTATTTTGAAGTATTGTTGTAATACGTTGATTATTTATAACTTTTACGCTCAATTACATCACCTCTTAATTGGAAGTGGTAAAGGTTAAGGTATTGTCACCTGTAACTCTTGTTAGAGAAAGAATTGTTCTGTAGCCACTTGCATCTACAATATCTTGTTGCTTTGTTATTACATACAATCCGCTAGATACGTGACGTTGGCCATAGAATAAAGAGTTTATTCTAACATAACTCATTAACATAGCAGGACGTAACAGACCTTTAAGTGTTAACTTCGCTGTTATGGGGAATTGTGTCATCTGTGTCCACCAAGTTTTCTGAGCTTGAGTAGTTTTATGATATCTACTTGAAGTAGTTGAATTTGGTGAGTACTGCGTTATAACATTTCCTGCGTTGTCTATATTGTACACATAATCTTCTGTAGGAATCTGTTGAGAATATTTGTATAGTAAACTCCACGAATCATCATTTTCTATCTGAAAATTCATAACATAGTTACTTGGAGTGTCCCCTACATATCCAGAATATCCAACATCTACTTCGTATACATCAGCACCGCTTAACGATTCAGAAGAAGAGTCTGCTGTAACTTTTACAACTTTAAAATATGGGCCATTATATTCGTTTGTTATGTCATCAACAATTGTTAAATAATATGTAGATTTCCCTAAAGACGTAGTTTGGTCACCCGAAGGGGACATTTCCGATACTAGATAGTTCAGATATGCTATTGGGCTCATTCCTTCTTGAGGTTTTAGATCTGTTTCTCTATCATCACCGGCTATTAGTCTTCTGGCAATGGTCTTATTCTTCATTCCAGTGAAGACTTGTCGAAGTCCGTATTTTTCAGAAAACAAGATTTCAATTATCTTGTCGCTGGGTTTACAAACAACTCCTGGGAAGTTATAAGAACGAGCTGCTAACTGTAAAGCATCGCTGGTACAGAAAAGAGTATATGTTATTCTAGAAGAAGAAAAATCAATATTTGAAGTCAGTTTAGTTATAATAGCTTCTTCCTCTCTAAATATGAATGAAGGAGAGCTGTAATCACCGTAACTTATTTTTATTTTACCGTATCCTACACTACTAAATATCTTGTCCAGTAAATTAGGATCTTGACCAGGTTCAATCTGATATACCATGTTGATTGTATACTGATTTACTGTTCCGTTTACTTTTACTATATTGATACTTTGCATATAGTTAGGATAATCAACCCTAACATTATTTTCAGACTTTCTATATTTATATGTACCGAATGTGTAATTTCCTATCTGTAGGATAATAAACGGGCTTTCAACAAATGTTCCTACACTAAGTAGCCCTGTAGAACGCTGTGTCGAAATGTTTGTAGGAGTTTCATTTATTGTAACTCTCCTAACAACTTCTGCTTCATCTACAGGACCAGCACTTCTTAACCTGCGTTGTGCTTTAACATATTCTGCATAAGAAGAGTATTTTTTATTTAAATCAGTGTCATTATCAAATTGTTGTTTGCTGACAATATTAGAGATTGTTTTCTTCCAGTTGTCAATGGTTCCGCTTATTGCGTTACCTAACTTATTAACACCTTCGTTAAAAGCATTTTCAAGGGCTTCGCTTGTTGACTCAGAATTCTCCGGTCCTATGACTCCTGTAGCTGCATCTCTGTATCGAAGAACAACTTGCCAAGAACATTCTCTATAATAATTTCTAGTTGCTATTCCAGTTGGAGTACATTCTACCATTCTGCCATTGCCAATAAACATTGCAGTATGCCCATTAGCTCCCGCACCGGATGTGCCAGTAGCATTCCAGACAAGGACGTCTCCTGCTCTCATTCCATTTCCGTTATCAATATTTACCATGGAACGAACATCAGTAAACCCGTTCGCTACAAAACAACGCTTCATATCCCCTGTATAAGAAGCTCCAGTGTGTACTCCCGCCTTATTCCATGCAGAAATAATAAATGCAGAACAGTCATATGAGGTAGGTCCCCATCTATTTGTCATACTGTACGTATAACCTTTATTGCATTGTGCAACTGCCCACTGGATTGCTCTGTCCGTTGCAGTGGGTTGATTTGTTCCATATAATGAACTTGTTGAAGATGTGTATGGTGCAGTGTACCCACTGTACTTATTATAGAAAGCATATGCATGGGATCTACGAACATCATAATTATAAACAGCAGGACGTTCATATTGCTCAAGGACTAAGTCACAAGCAGCACGAACGTCCGTAGCTCTCTTTAATTGATTTCCCCAAGACGCATTACTGAAAGCATTGTCAGCGAAGGTTAACTGTGTGTCAAGATTTCCTATTGAAGTTCCACGTTGTTTTGCAAGCTCATAAAGGTCTCTTTTATATGTCCACCAAGTCCATTGAGCAAGTCCGTATCCTATAGAATCGTGAACAAATTTGTCCTTGGAATACGCACCGCTATCTACCTGTTGAGTATAGTCAGCATCAGACCAACCATATCCGTTTTGAACATTGTTTGCAATAAGTGCACTTTCTGCTTGGAAGTTGCCCATTATACCGGCGATGCCTTCTGAGCTGTACCCTTTAGACCGGAAGAATGACCATATCTGTTGTTCAACTGTTTGATTTGTTCTGTTGATAGCGTTAGCTCTTAGTCCGCCGCCCTCAATGTCTTGATATACTTGCATAGGCTAATCCTCACTGAAATTCAATACTAGACAGAATTGGAATATTTAATGTACTTCCTTCAATAGGCTTCTTAAATGGGTCAGATATGTTATTAAAATCACATATCGCCCAAAAATATACAGGAGAGTTATAAAAAGCAAGAGACAGAGAATCATATGTGTCGTTCTTTTTTACTGTATATGCTGTATATGGGGTTGTTTTGTCAAGGTGTCTTGTCGTTCCGTAGATATATTTTCCATCAGAGTTGTTATAGTAATAAGGAAATGAGCTATATCTAGAAACTCTTTTATAACTCTTATACGTTTTGTTAGTTAATTTATCCATACATCGCTACCTCATCTAGGATTAGAATAAGAAGAAAAGGGCTGTGCTGCTACGTACAGATTTCTTGCAAGAGATGTATTTAGCCCTCTGGAGCTACCCATTTGTGCAGCTATAAGGGAATCGTAGGGCTCTGTTTCTGTCACTCCAAATGCCACATCAACTAATGCATACTTACCGTCGCTTAGAATCGGATAACGATAAGTAACTCCAACAGAACCTGTTATAACACCCTTTATAAATAAGTCTTGACCTAGTCTTAAAGCAACCTGAGGAGGATTTACCATTTTCTTCGCTACTTCATATGTAGGAAGAGCGGCTGCTTGAATATATTTAATCAAAAGGTCTGTATAATCGTCATTACTGTTGTTTTCAATCATCGCTGTGCTAACACCGTAGTTGATCTGCTTCATCATATCTCTGTGTAGATTAAATGATACCTGTAAGGTACGAGGACCTGAACTGGAATAAGAAAAGATTGGGGCAGACCTTGCAAGGGGTGTAGAAGAGTTAAAGTTAACGTTCTGGGTATCAGTTACTGAGTCAGCGTAAGCTGGCAGCAAAATACATACACCCATTGTACCTTTGTTATTTGGCACATGATATAGATACAGATAGTTGTCTGGCATGACATATCTACTATATCTATTGTTATATGTTACCGCCATTACATGTATCCTTTCATTATTGCGTTTTCCACATCTTTATCAACATATCCAGTGATGTCAATTTTTCTTGTGTGCTTACTTAAAAGATAGTCTCTATAAACGGACCTTCTTAAATTATTATCCCACACACCAGTCTGTGTCATTCTATTTCGTTGAGCAATCTTTATATCAAGAGAACATTCATCTCTTGGAGTAATTACATTGTTAAGAAGATACTCAATAAGTCTGTTTGAAAACGGACGTTGATCCTTGTTACTAAATTGTAGTAAATCGAGTTCCGTTAACATCATCCTGTCCAATTCAGGAGGAGAAATATTATTCTTTTCCTTCTTTACTTTATCGTCATATGAAACTTCTAACACAGGCTCAAAGTTGTAAATCTCGTTACAAGAAAGGTTTGTATAATCTCCTTCAAGTACCACAAGGCTAGTCTCTACAGTAGACATAAACTGAATTAGAAGGTACAAGAATTTTTCATTACGTTGATGTGCCTTTGCGTTTCTGTCCTCTTCATGATTCTTAACTTCTATAGTGAATGGACGTTTGAAAGAGCAGGACAGCTCTTTGTGAACATTAACGTACTCATTACGAGAACAAAGGTCACTGGTTAAGTCAAATGACACTGAACCCGACCAGGCGGGAACAAGCTGATTATTTTCTTGATATATTGGTGCAATCATTACAGCAGAACTAGAGTCGGCTGCGATTGTGTATTTTCGGTTAAACTTTATCGGTACCATTGCCACTTTATATGACGAGTTATCACCTTGTACAACCCCTGTTGAATCAATATAGTAATTAGAAATATACTGTTTTCCCCAGCAGTTATAAAATGGCATTAAGTCTATATTAAAACAGTCTCGAATAGTTCTTAGATAATTACCTAATTGACGATGTGTTTTTACATCGTAGTATAGGTTGTCTGATTTGAAACTCTCTGTAAACTTTGGATAATAATCACCAAAAGAGTAGTGCTGTAATACTTGAACTTCCGCATCTTCAGAAAATCTTCCACTCTTTATACACTTAAATATGTTACATCTGTTTATGTAGATAAAGGGAGAAAGAATATAATCTCCCTCCCGTACTGTATCACAAATCGGAAGAGGAGTATTACTGAGTAAGTTTTTTATCAGTTTACTCTCAATAGTGTTGGTGTAGTACTCACTCATGATTATAATCTCCTAACTGCGTCAAGCATCTGCATCATATAGTTTGCACTGTTGTCATTTGTTGGAATTGTGTTTTGAATCTGCTCTAAAAGAAGCTTCATTCCTTCGGGGTCTAGTTGAAGTATTAAGTTACTGATCTGGTCAAATGAAGATTTTTCTAACTCTGCTAACTTTACTCGAATTGGGCTAGATTGTGTTTCAAATAGCTCCTTGTAAATGTCATTAGCACCTGTATTTATCTGTTCGCTCATTCCTGTAATTGCTGTTGTTGCATTTGCAAGGTTTGTAGCGTTGGTTACTAAGTTGTTTATCGTGCTGCTTGCTCCTGTTGTATTGTAGTAAGCACTTGAGCTAAGACCTTCTACAACGGGAGTTTCGTATCCGAATGTAGTTCCAGTAATGACAACATCATTATAGCTCTGTTGTGCAGATCTGTAGCTTCCTGTAAGACCCCCAACACCACCAGAATATGTAACTCCTTTAATACCTTGTGTATAATCGGTTCCTCTCATTGTGAACGGATCCCAGTCAAATCCCATAAGAGATTTATTCTGTCCTGACATTGTGTCGAACATATTACCTACAGCAGAACCTAATGCACTAGCAATATTAAAGGGAAGAGTTATTATATTCGCCAGAGATCCCAGGACACCTAGTATACCTCCACCGCTTGTGTTGAAAGCAAGGCTGGTATTAGAAATGTCTCCGAGAGTTTCAGATAGGCTAGAAAGCATCGGAAGAGCACTAATAACTTTAGTAATCATACCAACTGTGCTATTCTGTAATCCAACAACACCTAACAGTTGATCTACAAACTGTGTAGCATACCAAGTCATGTATTGGGCATCATTCTGTGCCATGTTCATTCCCCAGTTAAACATGAAATTGTCTGCCATAGTTTGTACTCTTTCAGAGGCAGCAGTTCTTCCTACTACTGTTTGAAGTTGATTTTGAGTTTCATTTATCGACTGGTCATATGTAGTATTTGACCTATATATAGCAGAAATGTCGTTGTTTGTAAGGTTACTAACAGCTCTTAAATCTGTCAATGTTATTCCTAAAACATCTGACCATTGTGAACGTAATACTTGATTATCTGTTGTATTTTCTGCAATTGTTCCTAAATAATCAACCATTGAACGCATCAGATCATTAACATTGGATGCATTTAATCCTTGAGTTAACAAATCAGAATATGACAGGCCAGCATTTGTCGCAGACATATTCATCAAAACTGATAATGGTTGATTACTGTTTAAGGTATTTATATTACCAGATGCAAGAGCGTTGATACCGGATGCAATAGAGGCAACAGCCTGGTCTGATAATCCTACACTATACAAAGAAGCAAGCCATTTCTGCACCGCATATGTAAATGATGTAGCATTGTTCTTATCCATGCTTGAGATGGAATCTGTTAAGGCAGCTAACACGCTGTCATACATCGTATTAAGATATGATGTATCTTCAAACTGGCTGTTTAAAAATTTTGTTAACTGAGCTTCCGAACCCAACTGTGACATTGTAAGGTCTGCTTGTTGAATTCTAATCATACGTTGCAAAGTATTGTCAAGAACATCAAATGTTGTTACCATTTTGTCTGACAATGTAGCTAACATAGCTCTTTGTTCTATATTGTAAGCAATACCATTTTCAGTTAACTTTGCAACATTCTGTAGTAATTCTTTTTGAGAAACAAATCTACTTGCACCAACTGTACTCTGAACATCGTCTGTTATTTGTTTAAAGAACCCTGTCTGAGCTTCTTCACTTTGTAACCTAGCATCAACTTTACCCATATACTGGTTCTGGAAGTTTACCGCTTGAGTAAAGTTTTGTGACATCTTCTTGCTAATACCTGATACAACATCGAGAATCTTATTAAAGGTTGATAGTCCTTCTGCGGAACTTGCTGAGGAGAAACCGGACTCTGCTAGTGCTGATGCATTTCGATTATCATTGTCCTCTTGTTCTTGAGCAATACGTTCTCTTGCAGCAGCTCGTTCTTCTTCAGTACTAGCAGTATCTTCAATAATTGCTTGGTTTTCACGAAGTATACGTTGATGTAACTTTTGATTTTCTTTCTGTTTCTCTACAAACTTATTAGCTCTTTGTTGTGCATTAGCAAACCGTTCGGCTCTTGTCGCATTCTCCTCTGCGCCTTTTGCTATATGTTCGTCTATTTTTACTTGACGTTCCTTTGCATTGTCAAGAAGTATTTGTGTATTAACAGCCTGTTGCCCTAGAAGTTTTAGTTTCTCATTTATTTCAATACGTTGATTTTCATCTTCTACTTGGTTTCTTTGTAACCTTAACATATACTCTTTTTGCTGTTGCTGTTTCCGTTGGTTTTGTAAGTATTCTATATTCTGTTTATTTATTGCAGCCTGTTGATTCAACTCAAGATTTGCCATCTGATAACGTTGACGAGCTCTAACAGCAAGCTCTATTTCAAACTTCTGAGTATCTGTCAACGTCTTACCAATCTGTTCCTGTAGCTTTGCCTGTTCTGCTAACGCTTTGTTAATTACTTGTTGTGTCTTAGCTTCTGAAGCAAAGTCAGCAGCTTTTCTTTGGTTGGAGGCTTCTAGGCCAGCCATTAAATCTTCTACAGTAAACGCCATCTATATATCACCTGCCGTGGTTAACGTTTATTCTTGCTTGCGGCTTCTCGTTTATGTTTCTCAATCAATTCTTGTTGCTGTTGTAAATCTTGAATAATCAGTTGTAATAGAATTTCTCTTTCTGTAGGTGTTATATCTCGTGTGTCGTTATATGAAGTATGAGTATTTTTTGAAATCAGATACCGTTCGTTTACGATGTCTCTAAATCTTACTGGGGCATATAACTTATTCTCCTTTTCAGATATCCAGCGAGGGTCGAAAAAACTCTCTGTCAGCTCTTAAGCTGACGTTGTAATCAAGACCACATACATCGCACATACAATGAAGTGTGTTGTCCACACCAAATGAGCTATTTGCCTTGTCTGCATATACAAGTATTGTATTAGTGTCTGCCATAGGAAGAGTTTTCACCCACTCAGTAATCTTTACGGGGTTTACGGGTGCTCCATCAATACTCTTTATCAACTCTTGAATTGTAAACACAGTTGTGTAGTCAACTGTTTGCCCGCTCTTCTTCCGATACTCTTTTGCGTTATACTGCGCAGTATCTACCATACGAGGTGTCTGTAGATATAGTTCAATCTTACTTTTTGTCATCGGAAGTTCAAAAGAAAGGTACTTTGAAACCTCTTCTTGGTTGTATTCTTTTAACGGTAATTTTGTAAGATCAATGGTATCTACATTACCACATCCACAATAAGGGCAAGTTGTGCTTAGCTTATAATTGTTTCCGTATGTAACTACACGGAGCATATACAATAAAAATCGGTAGTCCGCAAGACACATATCGCGACTTGAAATGTTACAAGGAGAAATAATACAGTCGTCGATAATCTCACAAATGTTCTTGTATGGCATATCAGAAGGAGATAGTCGTTTCATCTCCTCTTGTGTTGTCATAGAACGAAGTGTGATGTCTGGGCCTACCAGTTCACTATATACTTTGCCTTCACTAGGAAGAGTAAAAGTCTGATGGATTGTATAATCTTTTTGATTCATTTGACCATTCTCCATATAAAATAATATTTAGTTAAATAAATTATCTTATATATCAGTAATGTCAAATGTTATCTTAACAATTTATAACGTTATCTTGATATATAAAATAATAGGTAATCCCTTACGGAAATCATATTCATGACTGTCCCTATTACTTTATACAATTTAATTAGATGTCAGCATCTAACTTAGCGTGGTCATACTGAATTGTTGCAGAAACTTTACGAGCGGAGTTGCCATTATCGCTGTCAAAGTCATCTTCTGACAGACCGCTAATCCAGCAACCATAAAGTGTCCAGCTTCTAACAACTTGATAATCAGGGCTATACTCAATAAGAGTACAATTCTTCTTGTAGTCCTGAACCAGGCCAACCTTTTCTGTAATTACGTTGTAGGAAAGGTTCTGCCATGCCATTAAGTAATCTTTTGTTCCAGCTCCAATGTAGTCGTTTACAACCAGGCTTCCTTCTCCGAATGTCGGGACTCCTGCGTACTTCAGCAAGTTGTTACCTCTACGAACTTGGATTACTTCTTGAGTAAAATGCGGAACAGATGCTCTAGTAACTGACATACGAATAATCTCTTGACCCTTTTGCAGCTTCGTCATGTTACTGTCGTTACTGCTAGCAGGTTGAAGGTTGTCAAAATCAGAGATTAAAAACTCGAAGTTATTAGAACGAGCAATCTCGTATAGGTTCGGATTGTCTGCAAGATTGTAAGTACCGATAGCAAAATTGGAGCTAACATCAACTGTACTGGGATTGTATTTGATACTCATATTATTCTATCCTCCTTATCCCGTTACGCCACAGTCACGTCATCGTCGGTCATGTAAACCGTTATGTCAAAGCTCTCAACAGCGTAAATCGGATAAATGCGAATTGATGCGCTAATCTTCGTAGGACTGTCGGAAGTATTACGAATAATTCTATATCCAGAAATTCCACTACCCGAAACCATCTGGTCAAGCAGAGGAGTCAGATAAGACTTAAAGTTTGTCCAAAGTGTAGCAGTATTCTGCTCATACAGAAGATTGATGCAAGCAGTATAGATCTGCTTCTTAACATCGCACGTAAGGTTACGAAGATTCAGATAAGACATCGCCTGAAGTCCTAATGTGCCGTTCTGTCTGAGAGTTCTGTTACCCCAGATGCAATACCCATAAGGTTTGATACGAGTGATGGCGTTAACATAAATACCGTTAAGAGATGTGCCAGTACCAAAATTCTGATAACCATCTGCAATAGCATTTGTTAACACTTCATCTGTATGTAGTTCTTTAAGACCCGGAACAAGTCCTCTGCTAACACCAGCTACGACATTCCAGTTATAGTTGGTCTGGAGTGATTGAGCAAGAGATGTCAGATAAGCAAATGAGCCGGGAAGACTTACTGCTGAATAGTTGTCATTCGTGTAAACTGCTTGAGGATAAATTGCCCAAGGAGTAAACATTGCTCCGAATGCTCCGTTAGTAAAGCTATTTGAGTAAGTATTATTTAGAGCATAAACAACAGAGGTTGTTGCGGATGCACTTAGTGCTCTTCCAGGATTATCTGTATGGTCAATGAGAGCGACAGCATCTCCACGAGTGGCACAGATGTTTAACATATCGATAACAATACTATTTGACTCATACTCGAATACAGGGTATCCGCCTGAGGTTAAGTATTTGAAATCAAAGTCGCCTTTACTGATTAGGTTTGTTGTAGCAGCTGCGTACAGTGTTGCCAGCTGAGAATAAAGATCTTTTGCAGTCCCTGTAAATTTACCGTTTTCATTGATCTGGGCATCTGTATTTATCTTACAGTAAACAACCTGTAATCCCTGAGACAGAAGCTTGGCTGCATAAATCCAAGACGGATCAGGGGCATCTGCATCAAATAGATTACCTTCTGCAGGGACAGCGTCTGTTGCAAAACCTTTTGAGTCACCAAACACATTATAAGCAGACGCTTCATTAAACACTACCGGGAAAGAACCGAAGGCGGTGTAGAACTCTGAAAGAGTGCTGCAAGCAACAGGGGCATACTGTTCAACGGTTTTCACAGAAGACAATCCCGGGATAAAAACAATGTCTGTATTAGAAAGGGCTTCAACCGATTGTGTTAAGTCCTTTTCAGAAATATTTATTCTGAGAGCCATTTATTGTCTCCTTAATCTATATTGATTGTTTCTTTAATAAAAGTTTTCTCGTCTGGGTTTCTTACGTATAACATATTTTCATCTTCAATTGTGAGGTTATTTGCTACACGAAGATCCCACAGATAAGCGTCGTCTATATTTACTGTAACAGATAATCTAGTAAACTGTCCGTTGAATAAACGAACAGAATTATTAGATGTATCCATTACGTCAGAGTTAATTCGTATGTTGGCGTTATGTTTGAAATTTATATCCCTATACGGAATTATAATACTTAAGGTGGGATAGTTGATAATATTAAATACAAGATTTCTCATGTACATATCAGCTTCTTTTTGATACCGAGTATATATATCAAATTGATATTGAATATTTATTGGTACCTGAGCTAACATAGAAGCTGTCTTTTCTCCTTGAACAACTTTTATGCCGTTATATGTTGTAGGCTTCTTGTTTGTATTTAATATTGTATACCCCTTAGGTCTGGTTACTGTAAGTATCGGAAGTTTTATAGGGCTGTCCTTAGTCTCATCTGCAATAACTTGAAAAAGTTCTCGAATTTCGTCAACACCATATACGTGGAGGTTTGTTTTTTCTGTCCAATACTTTATCTTACTTAGTAAAGCATCGTCATACAGATATACGCTCATTTACCCTCCTCGTTGAATGTTGGATATTCAAACATTGAATCGTCTTCCTGATTTAAAAGATTGAAACTTGAATTGGAATAATCTTCAATTTCAGTCTTTACTAATGTGTCTTCATATTCCGGAGCTATTTCACAAGCTACAGAAGAAGGAAAAATCATAATGTTTGAAATCTTTATTACTCTAAACAATCTACCTTCACTGTTGTCAATTCCTGCCGGAACAACAAATAAAGCTCCTTGTTGTAAATCTGGCAAGTCATATCTAACATGAATAATAGAGCTTGTATCTTGTAATTCGGATACCCAACCTAATTTCTTCAATGTTTGTTGCGATGGGTGGTCTTCAAAGATACAATATTCCAACATAGGCTTCTGGTAATTACTTTCTATTTCAGCATATGTTGTATAGTGTTTATCTTTAGCAGGAGCTCTATAGATAACACGTATTCCAAGAAGTTTTGCCATTTCTTTGAAATACATACGATGTAGTGTTGTATTAGAATTAACTAATAACCCATAGTTTTCATCATACGGGGTCATCTATAACACCTACCTTACTAAATTGAAATTTCTTTGTAAATAGTTAACGTCACTTAGAATTGGCGCCTGTTTTTCTCTCGGAGTCAGGGGACCGTTGACCTTCTCCGGCAAGTATAAAATCATAAACATATTTCAATGCAGCATAATGATTCTTTTTTGTTTTTAAAACAGACAGGAACTGTTGTGCCTTTGCTCCACCGTTATCTGCAAGAATATCACTGCACACCTTAACTAACTCAGTCTGGCTTGCTGCTGAATCAATCTTGTCTTTTCCTCTTAGAAGAAGACCGCTTATGCTGTTACTCTTATCAGAAAGATTGACTTGTGCGGCTTCCTTTAACTCCTCTGGCATATGAGGGGCACAATCAAATAAGATATTGTAAGCAATACCTAGCTGATTTCTCTCTCTCGCTGAAAGATCAACTCTGTCGTCTTGAAGAATCTCTTCAATTAAATCCGCCGCTATGGATGCCCTGTTACCGTAAAAGTTGTACCGACGGCTACTTTCGTTTAAAGAAAAAGAAGGCTTTTTTGAAATCTTAATTTTCATATGTTAATCCTCTTACTTCTTCAGTGTGCCATATAATCTAGTTGAGTTACCTTTTTCGTTTTTAGTCATATAATTATAGTTAAATCTCTCTGTAATGAAAGATTTATTTTCATTCAACGTACCGGTAATAGTAAAGGCTTTACGTCCTCTAGTAATTTGTTTATTCTCACCAATGAAACGTAACTTATTATTCTTTGTAGCTGTATTTGCTTTAAAGACAAACTTTGTAGGCTTCATCTTTCCGGAGTTGAACTTAATTAGTCCTTCAACAACCAATGTATTTCCTTTTGAAGAAACGTCTGTTGTTTTATATGAGCTCACATTTTCATAAACGGATTTAAGATAAGACTCCCCTAACTCGTCAAAAGAATCTGAATCAAAATCTTCAACGTCATACTCTACTTCTTCGTCTTCAGATTCTGAATTATTCGCTTTAGCGTCAATCTCGTCCTCTACTTCATCGGGAACAGGAGCAAGAACTTCTTCTTCCTCATCTTCCTCTTCGTCTTCTTCGTCTTCAACAGGTTCAGCTTCAATTGTAAGTTTCCCGTCATCATCAGCATCCAGAGTAACTTTTTGATTTTTAGTAGCGACTTCTACTGATTCAAATTCTTCTGTAAGTTCTTTGTCAACTTGTTCTTCAGGTTCTTCTTCCTCTTCGGCAGGGTATTCCTTATCATCTTCCTGCTCTTCTTCCTCTGAGGTTTCTTCGAACGGACTTACAATACCAATTACTTTAAATCCGTCTGAAGTGTAGCAATACGGACACTCTTCTCCAATATTGACAAGCTCTTCAACATCGTCCTTAACAATATCTTCCGGATCTTTATAGATCATGGAGTTACAAACAGGACAATGAAGAATTACTTTACCAATGTAAGTATCTTGCAGTTCGTCTTCGGTTTCCGCTTCCGGGTCAATAACGTTAGCAATGTTACTAGCAGGTGTTTTCAAAAGTTGATCCATATCATCAAGCCCTGCTGTGTCCTGTAGCGAAAATTCTTCTTCCGTAAGAAAGTCTAATTTCTTGAAAGCTTCGCTCAGATAATTCATTTATTAAATCTCCTCGTTTATTTATCCGAATAATTATCCGATGTCATCAATCAACCGCATTATAGAAAAGGGCTGTATTTGATGACAACGTTTGTCTTAACTCTTGAAGCTCGGAAGTTCCTTCAGCTAGAATATCTCGTCCGTCCTGAGTCCATATTGCATTCGACTGTGTATATCTACTGCGAACCCTTCCTGCTACAATCTTTGTTTTAGCTACAGCCATCCGTATCAAAACATCTGTCCAATAATCTGAAGTGATTTCAGACACATGTTGATAGATTGGTATATACTCTACAGTTATATTACTTGGAGCATTACTTGCAACATTTATATACAATTTTTGTGAGTCTCTGTCGTATATATATGCTAGATCCGTACTAGTCGTATTTCTCATCTGAAGAATCGTGTTATACGACATATAATTTAGCATATAATCTTGAAAGCCTCTCATGTTACCTGTTCCAGAAATTAACTGCCACTGTGCTGCTTGCATCGGATCTACGGCCTTTGTCAACGATGTACTAGCCTCCCCGTACCCTTCTGTACGATAAACTCTAAATACATTGCTAACGTAAATCTTCTGGTCGTTAGTTTGCTTTGGATCCGATAAGTCAATACAACGACTAAAAGGAATGGTTACAATCTTTGTACTAGTTATGTAGCGTTGTAATTCTCGTAGAGAGCTATTTATAATGCTATCTACAGTAGTTGGTGCTAATTCTAATTCAAGTAGTTGACCTGTGAGCATCAATGTGACTTCGTCACGAACTTGATCCTGTGTCATTGATTATACTCACCTCACATCTTAACATATACGCTTATAGGGGCAAGATATGACACTTGCCCCTTTGATATGTCTAATTTAAGTATTGATGTCAGTTCCTTCTACTTGAATATGAACCTTATCTTCGTTGTCTTTATAGATGCATACATCAGGGGTTCCTGATGTTGGCATCTGGTCGTTTTGGAACATAATGTTCAAGCACTCAACTTCAACACCGCTAACTAATTTCTTTCCTTCATACATAAACATATGTCAAATACCTCTTATAATTCTATTCTAGATTGTCATGGTTCTGTAGCAGATGTCACAGTAAATGTAACATCAACAGAATCATTGTCATCTGAAACAGTGTAAATCCATGTTCCAGCTGTTGCATTTGCATTTGCTGTTACAGTGATTTCATGACCACTGATAGTTCTAGTTAACCCTGTGGACGTTGATCCTTCAGATTTCTTATTACACTTAAGAGTTCCTGTTACATTACTTGCTGTAAGTTTAACGGGACTTCCTCCAGCTGTAATATTTGCTGTTGTAGGAGTAACTTGAAGAGCTCCGTTAGTGTCTATGGCCTTACTGCCAATTAGAATTTCAACTTTACCTGATTCTTTTGTAAGAGTAATGTCAGGACTAGATAAATCTAAATTTTCTTGTGCTCCTTGTTCTAAGATGAACTTTATCGCGTTGTCTTTTTCATATATAAACATTGTTTTTCACCGCCGTTAGATGTGGTAAATTTTTCACATCGGTACTTTATAATTGTGTCAGTTTTTCGGAGAACGTTTTGCTAAAGACTTCAGTGCCCTAACAGCTACTGCCATGTTTGCTCCCTTCTGGAACAATTGGTCAAGTTTGTCAACAGCTTCTTCTTCTCGAATCTGGTAAACGGAATTGTCACCATTGAAACGGATATATGTAACACCCCGTCCACCTTCAATGGCATCGTCCACATATTCTACGGTGTCGAGAAACTCTTCCCACGCTGCATCGTAGTAGTCGTCAAAACTAGAGCTCTCCTTCAACTTCGTTCTGTAACTCTCGTTGAATCTTGAAGAAATGTCAGTCAAACTTCCGATGCACTCAACCGCCTTACTTATATCTTCTCCGTCATTGAAAAGATCATAAAGTTTATCAACAGCTTCTTCTTCATCAATCTTATACACATGTTTGTCTCCAGGAAAACGAATGTAGGTCGTTCCTCTTCCGCCCTGGATAGCGTCATCCACATATTCTACTCTGTCCATAAACATTTCCCATGCTGCATCGTAGTAACTGTCAAAGTCTCTGTATCCAGTACTCTCCTTTAACTTGCTACGGCGGATTCTATTATAACGTTCATTCATCACCTTATGCTTAAGGTGCCCCTCATTTACAGTGCTACGTGTTTTCCTTACACCGGTCTTAGAAACCGTAGATGAGTTTCTTTCAAGCTTAGAATTTCTCTCTGCAGAATTCAGTGTGTTAAAAGCTTCTGTAACAATAACCGATTTTTCCATAGTATTATAATCCTCTTTTTTTTAACAAAGAATTTATACGCTGATTGGCATAATCTAGATTACGACTATCCGAATCTGTACGATACTTTTGAGAAAGTTGAGCATGTGCAAGTCTATCTTCGTAGTCTTTCTTCAGTTTATCAATCTCTGCTTGATACACAGAATCCGAACTGTCCAGCTTTTTCTGACTTTCTTTTCTGTCTGCTAAGGCTGCTTTCATATCTCTTACTGGCTGAGACATCTGTTTATTGACTGCAACACGATCCTTTTCCACATTAGTCAGATCCGAATCACGTGGTCCTCCTGCAAGTGTGGCAGGTCTGTTTTTCTCCTTGTCCCAACGATTTTGACCAAATCTTCCGCTGTTGTCATGAGTAAATGTTGTGTCTCCAAAAGCCTTAACATCATCTACTCTTGCATACTTATCTGCTTGATGATAAGGACGGTCTTGAACAGGCCCTCTTTCTTTACGCTTTCTAATAAAATCAGCTATGTTAGCGTCTTTTCTATACTCAAGACCGCTTGTTTGTCTAATATCTCCTTGTATGGTACGAACCTGTTTGTTTCTTCCAAATCCTCTCCCATAATCAACATCATTATCTTTAAGAGGAGTGATTTCTTTAGTTCCATCCCAATTCGTAGATCTTTGTGGGAGTGTTAGATTATATTTGTCTGCAATCTCTAATTCTTGAGGTGTCCACTTAAGAGATCTTCGTTTATCATAACTAGCATCACTAGCTTTTGAAAGTATCTGACGAAGCAGTTTGCTGTCTCTCTTGTCCTCGTCAGACATAGAAGCTTCATTAAGTGTATTCAAGATAGAAGTTATCTGATTAACTACGTTTTCTTGAAGAACGTTGAATTGGCTTAATTCAAATCCTTCGTTAAGAAATTTTAAACTCATGAATAACTTTCTCCATTTAATTTAATACGGTAGAAATTACTTTGTAATATTATATACAATATATAATTTATAGAGCAGATGTTACATACCAGGCCATTATGTAATAACGTTGACCTTTTGTTAGAGCTCCATCATAATTCATCGTTATTTTTCCGTCACTATTTAGGTTTCCAAGCGCTACAAACTTAAGTGTGTTAAGATGCCAGAACATCACTTTCACTTGACCTGTAATAGGTGCAGGACACCCTGTGACGACCTCGTCTACAGATCCCAAATCTTTTGATGCCTCTATATATGCGCAAATGTGTACAAATAGGCCACTCTTCTCTGCATTATTTCCTCCCCAAGGAAAGGTACATGCTCCAGTGGCGGGCTGTAATGGAACGCTTTCCCATGGTGTAAATAATCTGTTATGAACAAATTGTGTTGTCGCAATTCTGTCACTAGAATTCGCTCGATCTGGCGTTGGAGCAGTAGGCGTCCCAGACAACTGTGCATTTCCTTGATATCCTGTTGGTGTTATTGCACCAACTAGGGTTCGTGACGAATTATCTACAGCCTGATTCTGGTAAAAATTCCACTTAGCACCGTACTCGTAGAAGTCAACAGTATCTTTTGACGGTCCAGAAAAATCAATACCATGATAGTACACGTCCGCATCGCCTTCGCCTCTAATCTTATCAATATGCGTAAAATTCGGTGATCCGCTAAGTACTACTGCTCCATTATCTGTAAGAGAGGCACATTTAGTGAAGGTAACCGTATCTCCATTTTGTGAGAATCTAATACGTTGATTTCCGCCCTCCCATACTTTCCGAATGGTGTCAAACACAAATATGTCACCAAACTGCCACGCATACACTCCTCCCCCACCTGTAAGCATCACTGTAACAGACCAACCGTCCGAAAGTGCTGCAAAATCTGTTTGGGAAAGTGTGTGTGTTACACTTTGTGAACACCATACCAGTAATGTTTTACCATTGTTTGCTTCAATAAATATGTTATCGCTTTGACCCCAGCCTACAAACGTAGTATTCAATGCGGTGCCATTTAATTTTGCTTTAGTTACAACACCATCAGCCATGTTATTCGTACCAACAGAACCCGCTGCAGATGAGATAGCCCCAACATCTGCAGCTCCAAGGCTTACTGCGCCTGTTTTCCCATTTACACTTGTGACAAGTGCAGTCTGTAATGCAGTGTCCGCTTTTCCAAGAGAGGCTTGAACAGAATCTGATAAATCAGTTTTCGGAATCCCACCCGCGGGTTTTGAATAAGTTCCAGTATTTTTTGTAAACCCTTTTGCAGCAACATCTTGTTCAAGTGTGGCTTTATCCTGTTTTCCACTTATGTCTTGATGTTGAGTAAGAAAGCCTGAATCATTCTGTAACTCACTTGTCTTTGAAGGAATCGTGGGCTTATCACTTAAATCAGTATAACTTCCACTAAAATTTGATGTTCCTGCACCTATTGCAGATCTAGCACCAGCAGCAGTAGTTGCACCTGTTCCGCCCGAGTCAACAGGGAGAGGTGTTGTTTTAAAGGCTGCTCTAATAAATGTTTCAATTTTTGATTTTATTTCTGACCAACGTATTCTCCAGGTTTTTCTACTTTGTTGCTCATACATAACAACGTAATCAGTATCTTTGATTGAAGTTGTTACACCAGTGCTAGAAATAGAATTTTCTTTATTGTTAATATCTTGGGTAACAACTGGATCGTACTGTTCACTTCTTGTTCCTAAATACTTCATTTAACTTTTCACTCCATATATAAGGCAATACCAATATGTTCCTAAAAATGGCATAAGTGTTCCACTTACATCAACAACACCATTGTTAACGGAAATACTGGTGTCAGACACGCTATTTGAGGAGATTCCCCACGCATCCCCTCTTGAAACGCCAACCAAAGAGCCAATAGACGACACACTGTTGCCAAAATACCCAAAAGATTTCTGAGTAGTAAAAAATATTTGTTGAGTACTCTGAGGTATCTCCTCTGTAACATTCCAGTAATTAGTACATATTAGATATCCTGCCAGTATATTCTCTGATTTAGGCAAAGTCCATGTTCTAGCTGGAGTATTAAACGTCACAGTTCCAGTAAGTATCTCCGTGAAAGGTGCTACATCTGCAACATTCAAAGCAGAGATCTCTTGTGGCATCTGATTTAATGTCATTGTAGAAGTTTTTCCGGACTTACTACGTATTGCATCAGCAACGGACGTTAATTTACTGTCAAATGCTGTTGAATCTATTGCTTTATCAATTGCCATTAGTAGTTGCCACCCCCCGTATATACTGGTAGCTGATTTAACATTGCTTGTTGAACAGCTGCAGGTGTTTCTACAGGTCCGATTATTACAGCTCGTAAATAACCAGCAGGAATAGAAACATACATACCTCCGCCCGCCCGTGTAACAATCTTGGAGCTATACACGGCTGTCAAAGTAACCGTAAAAGTGTCCGAAATAGTAACATCACACTGTATTTGCTCCCCAGTAGATAGATAAACAGACACAATAAGATTTTTCGAGTTAAATCCGTGTTCGGTTGAAGGAATATCCCACGTAAAAGTCGTATCACTATTTGAAGTAGTTCCATCCAGAGCCGGACTCTCTGCAGAGTATACAGTACAAGGAACTAACGTACCCGTAATTATTTCCCCTTTCGCATTGTGTGCTGTTGTTCCTACTAGTAAAGTTTCAGGAGTTACTGTGTCAGAGGTTAAGTCTAACACAGTAACGCCGTTTAAATCTACTTTATTCACATTAGAACTTGGAAGTAATATTGCATTACTTTGTAGGAATTGAAGTAAGTCTCCAGCAGGATAATTATCCATTTCGATAGTTTTATACGCCTCGTTTGTCCATCCAGACGAAGCTTTGTATACAATAAATTGACCATATAATAATTGACTAGCAGTTATGTTGATTCTACTGAATACTTCTCCGTTGCTCCTAATTGTGATATAGTTACTGCTTGTGGGAGATAACGTTAAAACATCTTTGAACTTCCATTTGTAAGACAAGCGTCATCACGCTCCGATCTTCAGTGTTTGACCTCCAGCTTCATTGTCAGTGTAACTAACAGGGATTGGATTAACTGTGACAGATGACAGATAGTTGTAATCAGGACTATCTGGTGTAATCTCTTGAGTTTCAAATGTCGGAGTTACAGTTTTTGTTTGAGGCTCTGCACCTTCCGTGCCGGACATTGTACCCGTTACACCAAGGATTGAAATACCGTCACGAATATTTTCCGGAATGATTTTTGCAGCTTCTGCCGGATCAACTTGAGCCTTGCCGGATCCGTCGTGGAAGCCCATCGGAATTGTTATGGGCGTTGACTTCTTAGTTATGTTAAGTGTCTTAGCACCATTATTGGGCATAGTACCAGTAAGTTTTGCACCAGCTTTGTAAGCAGTCTTTCCTGAAAGTATTTCAGCAGCAGTAGCAGTTGCATCTTTTGTGTCGGCGTCAAATGTACTAGTACCTACAATAGGTGCGCCCGACTTATCGTGAGCCTTTATACCTTTTGCAAGTTTATCGGGTGTAATATCGTCTTGCGTAAGGTCAAACTTTACCTCTTCGCCAACAATAAGTTTATTTATATATGTATTCGGCATATTAGTCTACTCCTAATATAAGTGTTCTTCCCCCAGCATCATTTCCTACTTCATACTGAGGAATCTTTAATACTGTTATGTCATCTTTAGGAACTGTTCCCTTTGTTGGTAATTCTATATTTTGATATAACTTGGGTGTTACTTCATATGGTCCTTTGTAAGGTAACCCTGTTCCGGTTACCAATGCAGCTTTAAACTCAAAATCTACTGGGTTTATTGGTGTTGCTTCAAACGATATCTTCGGCGTATTTATCTCAAAAGAGACAACAGGTCTCATAGAATCTCCTTAGACAATGATACGTCAACATCTATTTTTTGAGTAGGAGTCTTAAACACATCGCCATTTTCAAACTTTATTCGAGCCTGAGCCTCTACAATTCTAGGAAGCGAAAACGTCTCTTCCTGAGTTACAGGGAAGAAAAACGTACCGTCCGAAAACGAAACTTCATCCGGATACATACGTGTTGTGTCGTGCAATGTAAATTCAATTTTATCAACATTTGAAACATCTAGTGGTTCATCGTTGAATTTAATTGTCATTGCTATACTATATTGGTCTCCCTGAGAAATTCTACCGGACATCGCATCACCTCCTTAATGTTATATTACTTCATCGTAAAGCAACACAGTTATTTTTTCTTGTCCCAATTCTTGTCATACCAGGAAGGAGCGTCGTATTCAACTAGCCCTGATTTCAATAACGCAATCTCTGTGACGGTTTTTCCTCCGACACCGAATTGAACAAGAATACCATCGTAGCCCTGATCTCTAGCTATCTTATGATAAAATACTTGTAAATCATCAAGCCCTGTAGACATTCTATAGAAAGAGTCTTTGTATTTAATATATACAAAATTTCCATCTTTAGTACGTTCACGAGCGATTATTTTTGTTCCAAGAATGTCGTTTAGGTCTTTACCTAGATACACACTGGTAACATCAGTCTGTTTTCCAAGGTCTATAAGATTAACTTTATCTAGATCTATTACAGAGGTTAATAGGGCTCCTTCATCGTCTGTACCGTCTTGCTAATAAGACGTAGCCTCATCTTTAGAAACAGTCCACCACTCGGCTCTTCCGTCTCCTTCTACATTCGGCTGTAGACCTTTAATAACTCCTCTGTAAACTGGAATTTTTTCTTCGCGTAGTAAAAATCTCATCAGGAGTTCTCAGAATCAGAAATTAGATTGTCAAAATCAATCTGTCGTTTCATTGGCTTGTTCTGCTTTTGGAATCTGTACTCGTTACCTTTCTGGAACTGAGTCTTAGTTCTTGCCCACTTGTTGGCAACATTAAGTAGATCTTTATCTGCGTTAACTGAGATGTCGGGCTTTTCTTCTTCAGGCTCCTCTTCAGGAGTCTGTAGTTGTAGCTGAACATCGCCTGTATACTCTCGTTGATATATCGCAGGATATATTATATCTGCATACATATTAGGATAATGTTGTTCCATATATCTGATGTAATTAAAAATTACAGACGCCACTTTAGTTATCCAACTATTATTTGACAACACCAGCAATATATGTTTGCAACCCCTGCCCTTGGTATCATTCGGGTTTGTAATATTAGAAGGTCTAGTTTCCTTGTCTCCTACAATAATGTCATGCACGCTTAGATAATATCCAAATCTATACTGAAAATCGGGACAACTACATCTAACGTAAACATTCTCTCCGTTAAAGGAATTTACAAGAGCTCTGATAATACACCTTAGGTTTAATACGTCATTGTTTGCTGCTAGTTGTTTGTGTATATGGTCAAGTACTTCTCCAAAACTGATTCGAACAATATAGTCGTTAGTTTCTCCTCTCACTTTTACGTCTACATCAAGAATATTATCCTGAAAGAACTTATTCATATCAATAGAATTCATTTCTCTTACAGAATTAGCAACCCTGCTATGTAAACGTCTTTCATAACGATTCTTTCCACGAAACTGATTTTCAGGAGCATAATTATCTGCGCGTTTTGAGTTTGAAATTAGCTCTTGTCTCTTATCTTCTAAAAGTTTGTTCACAGAATAATTATACCTCCTCCTTTAATTATTTTGTAGCTACGATTAGTTTTCCTTTTACTTCAACATTATCTTGACCAAACACTTCGCCAATCTCTTCAGCGTAATCTTCGAGCTTCATAAATGTTTGATACTTATCACCACCAGTAGGTCTTCCTTGACCTGTACCGGCACCTGCACCAGAACCTACATACACATCAAAATAAGCAGTTCCGCCGGGTTTCAAGATGGAGTAAATATTTGCTATGATTTCATTCACTCGAATATCTTTTTCTTTTACAACATTCAGAACATTGGCGCAAGTTGCTGTGTCAGTTTGTCCCCCGACTTCGTCTAGTTTGTCAAGAGAAGCATTCTGCTCTTCAGCAGTCTGATTATACTTATCAAAACCAATATAGTCTACGCCCTTTTCAGCTAAGAAATTAGCAATCTGTGCCTGAGTTGTTGCTTCTCCACAACCGTAATCAAAATTAACAGTTCCAGGTTTCCAGTTGCGAATATTCTTGAACAGAGCAGGTACTCTTCCCATGCCTTTATTTGCTACGCCATTACCATGAGCAGTTGACTTGGAGGTGAACTCCTGCTCCTTGTCATAAGAAAATCTTCCTTCTTCAAGCGCCTTTAGCTTATTAAAAGCTTCACTGATTATATAGTTCATTTAATACCTTCCTAAGTAAAATTATTCCACATTAAGAAACAGTGTTTTCATATCTGCTTTCACCAAAGCAGCGATTAGCTCTTCAACACACTGCTGATCAATTGCAGCTACTTGTTTTGTATATTCATCAGGGCACCAATCTGGGTTATACCCAGGCACTGCAGCCTTAACTTCCATTGCAGTTACACCTTCATCTACAAGAAAATCTTGAACCTTTCTCTCATAAAACTGCTCAAGAAAATCATAGACTTTATTTCTAACAGTTCTGAAATCTGCTTCCTCCAACTCCTGCTCATTAAGAGTTTTAAAAGACTCTTCTAAAACTACTTTATTCATTTATTCCCCTTTTCTTACAACTTAAAATATGACACTATACATGTTAACAATCAAGAATTATAAAATAGTCTACGTAGTTGTGCCTTAACAAGTGCTGTAACAAGCTGGTCAGCAACTGAAAACTGTTCATTATAATCTTCTGTGTCATAATCTTCCTTGGCCCACTTTGCGTCATATTCACGCACCATCGTCTGAATGTCTTCAGGATCAACATAAAGTCCTGGGCTGTCAAGAAATTCCGAAACCTGATCCTCATAAAAATCTTCAAGAATTTTGTAAATCTTATTACGAGCTTGTCTGTAATCCTTTTGCTACTCCTCGGATTCATTCATCTTACGAAAAGATTCGTTCAGTAATGCCATATTCATATATTTTCCTCTTTATTATAATTTAAAATAAGATACTGTCGATTTCAACAGGATATAATCTCCCGCCAGCAATTTCAACAACAGGATAATCTGGATCATCAGTTAAGATTGGATAAATATCTATTTCATCTTCATACTTTTCTTTAGGAACAAGAAAAGCTAAGAAATGACAATCATATCCTGGGATCTCTTCTCCTGGTTGAAAATCATCTTCTGAGTCAGAAAGATCAATTTCAAAATATTTATCAAAGGGTTTTGGAATTGGATTATTGCGTTTACCTTCTGCTAATTTCTTATTTCTGCATTTTTCAATATTATTTATGTTATCAAATGCTTCACTAATAATACTATCTCTACTCATCGTTTACTCCTCAAATAGATTTATAAACCTTCCTGTGTATATATATGATTCTAATGATAAGTTAGAAGATATACATCTATTCATAGAATCTTTCAACTTTGAAAGGAGTCCTTTATCTCTTAACGTCTTGAAAATTTCATTTCCTATTCCGTATTCTCCCTCAATAGAAATTGAATTCTTTCTCATTAAGTAGAGAGCATCTAAAACATTGGTAATCTGCTCGTAGTCCTTCGACGTAATTGCCTCGTTAATTCTTTTAGTCCAAGCATCTAATTCTTGTGTTAAATCTCTCTTCTCAATCGTAATTGGTTTAGGTTCCTTCACCCACTTGTTTCTACGAATAGAATAGATACCATTGGATTGAACTGAAGAATGTAAATCCTCAACATAAAGTTCAACAGGAATTCCTTTTATCTTTATGTCAAACTCTTTATTGAAAGATGTCTTCTTTAAATTAAAGATTAACGTCTGTATGTCTTCCGGGACATCTTCTGTTAGATCAGTATTGACAATCAAGTGAACATCAATGTCGGAATACTGTGTGTAGTTATAAGATGCATTACTTCCTACCAGAACTACATCTACAATATGCATTGGTATTTCAACATACTGCTCAAAATTTTCTGAGATTTCAAGTAGCTTCTGTCTAACTTCTGGTATTAGTTTGTTATCTTTCCATAACTTTGGGTTTAAAGTTTCATGCAACTGAAAATCTTCTAGTACGTTTTTCACATGACTCATAAAAGATCCGCCAATCTAATAATATCTTCTAATAATAATGATATTTGTTCAGATAGTTTATACAATCTTTCTCATTAACTTGTTTTACAACACAGTTATAAATAAAAAAAATATAGGGAAGGGAGCTGACTCCCCTCCCTATAATATATTATAAGGTGTAATTAAGTTGTAAACAACTATCAGGCCTTAATGTTACCCGCTACCAGGAGGTTAGGATTGAGAAGCTTCAGGTCGTACATCGTACTCCAGCCTTGTGTAGTTCCACCATCGGCGAACTGGAGCAGCTGAGTAGGAACAACGCTCATGTACGGAGCATAAACAGCGGCTGAGCTCATCATATCGCTTCCATTAACACCAACGATGAACTTACCAGCTTCAAGAGCAGGAGAAACGAAAACCTTAAGAGCACCGAGAGTACCGGCGAAGTAAGGACCGTTAACATCGCTCACAGGAGCAGGAGTCCAATCACGAATGAAGGCAAACACCGGGAGAAGGTTGCTAGCGCAAATCATGTAGTTAGGAACAAATTTCTTTGTACGGTCATACACTATGCGCTTGGCATCTTCAACAATCTCCATGAATCCTTGATAGTGCTCTGCTTTGGAAACGCCTACCGAAAGAGTCTTGCTCCATTCAAGAGTTTCGTCAGTAGGAGCATTGTCGATAAGAAGCTGAACAACTTCTGTGTCAATTTCATATTCGAGCTGACCAACAGCCTTTTCTGCAAGCTGGTCACCAAGATCGAAGCCGTAGTCGGTCTTAGCCTGGAAAGCAGCGATCTGAGAGTAATAAACAGCAATACGACGAGCCTTCGCAACAAGAGCGATATTCTTCATCTCAGCCTTGAGCATCGGAAGATCATTCTGAGGAACAACTACGTTGTCGTAGTAATAAGCTACACGGTCAGTAATCTTAAGAGTTGTGGTAATTGTCTTGCCGTCTTCACCAACATTCACATAAGTAGGTTCGCCAATTGCGTGAGTGACCTTAACGTCATACTTAACGCCGTCATTCTCAAACGCGCCCTTAACAACAGGAGTCCAGGAAAGAACAAGAGAAGTACCATCCGCCGGAGTTTCAACAACACGGTCACCAGTGTAATCTGCATCGACATCACCAAGAGCGAACGGGCTATTCAGTAGCTTACCAGCAGTGGTCTGACCCTTGGTCTTGGCAGCAGTATACTCAATATAAGTAACGAAGCCGCTCATGGAGCTCATCGGGTGAACAATTACTATCTCATTAGCAATTAAGTTAGGAAGAGCAACAGTTGTAAGGTTCAGGCAGAATTTCTTATACAGTCCCATGTCGGAACGCTGTGTGCCAGAAGCAGCATCAAAAGCTTCGGAAAGGAACTTGGAAGTATTGTCAAGCACCTTAGCAACAACTAACTTCTTATGGTTATCCATCTTCTCGCCGTTGTGAGTTCTGCTGTAAACGGATTCAGAAACTGACAGACGACCCTTGTATTGTTCTAAAAGATTCATTATATTTACCTCTTTATATTTTATTTAAGTCGTGCTAGAGACAATAAGTCATCGTCTACTACATCATCTTGAACGATAGGGATTATTTCCTTCTTAGGTGAAGTAATCTTAGCACTTAACTTTTCCTGTAGTTGCATTGACTGAAATGGTAACTTACTTAAGTTAAGATTCACAGATTGTAAACTTTCGCATACAGAATCAATATCGTCAAATGTGTAACTATCAGGCAATCTATTTAAAATTTCATTCTTAGATACACCAAGTCTAACTGATTGTGATTCAATATAACGGTTAACCGCACCAGCGGCTATCTTCTTGTAATTTTCAACAAGATTATTTGAAGCACTTAACTTCTTAGCGTATTCTGTCTTCTTTTGAGCTAAGTCTTTCTGAACTGTTGAAAGTTTTTCAGTTAAAGAAGTGATTTCTTTACTGCTATTTTCATTAGCAATCTTCAGCTGTTCGGTTAGTTCCGCAACTTTACTTCTGCTAGAAGTGACTGATTCAGCTAACGCCCTAGAACGTTCAGTTAAACTATTCTTAGACTTAATAGCTTCATCTTTAACGGAAGCTAACTGTTCGTTTAACTGACTAACTTGCTGCTCATAATTACTTAACTTTTCTTGTAGAGAAACAACCTTCTTCGCTTCCTCTGATAACTTCAGAATCGCTTGTTTATACTTAGCCATCTTTTCGTTACATGACGCTTCTTTAGTATAACTAACTGACAACTTCTCCTGTAACTCAAGTAGCTGTTGTTCATTTTCTTTGTTTTCTTTTAAGGAGGCTTGAAGCTGTTCTAACAAATCTGCTTCGGTAGTATCGACTGCAACGTCTTCGTTAACAACTTCTTTATAATTAACAGAAGAAGGTTTTTCTATGATTTCTTCTTCTGGAGTATATTCAATATTGAGAGTATTCAATGTCTCCTGCATGATTTTTCTATCTGACGCAGATGCTTTTTCTAAAGATTCCTGTAATGCTTTTTTCAACGGAATACTGGAATTTCCAACAGATTCTATGACGTATTCCATACGAGCGGCCTTTACTGCAGGTAGAAGAACAACGTCAAAGCAACTAAACTCATATGTGTCTTCGTCAACAGATTCATTTCCATCAATGTCTGTTGATACATCTCCTGAACCTCTAGAGGAGATTCCCATTTTATATCCATAATCGCAAAGGGTCTTTAATATGCGACCATTCGGAGTGTCTAGAATATCAAAAGAGCTAATAAGTTGTCCTTTATTATTCTTCCGGGGAGGATTGGGCATACAAATAGCAATCTTCTCCATGTCAATCTCTTGACGATCAGCAGGGTGACCAAGTTCTCCGAAATATCCGCCGTTTTCAAATGTTTCCTTAGCTATCGGGCTGTTAAAAACATTCTCCCAAAGCTGCTCAGAATATTTTCTTCCATTACGAGTGGGATTTATAATGTCAGCAACTGGTCCAGACAGACGACCTAATATAGGGCTGCCTTTTTCGCTGACTAGAGCTGATCTGTCAAAGGTCAACTCTTCGTTTGACTTTTTATCCATCTATATTCCTTTCAACACATCATTTCTAATCTAACACGAACATTCTGTAGCTGCCCTATCTACAGCTGTTTTCACTGGGATCAATTTGTATTGACTGTATAAATTTAGCACTAAAGTTTTGATAAAATAAGTTTTTCTACAAATTATTTAAAAAACAATCTTATCGTCAATCTTAGGCGGGTCATTTTTAATCTCTTTTCTGGTAATAGCTGTGTATGCAGGCTTTGCTGTATTTACATAATTTTCAGAAACGGGATAAAAATCTCTATAACCTCTTGCCCATGTCTGTTTGACAATTTTTTTTGCTAAATCAGTTCTGCCTTTTGCATACTGCAAAAGATGTTCTAGTCTCATCTTCCATTGGGTGACATTTATTGATTTATACAATTTTTGATCCACTAAATAATTGTTTACATATTCAGCAAGATCTGAATCAGAGATAAGTTCAAAAGTTAAATCAGTACACTGTTCTAGATTAGACTTCTTCTTCGGCTTTGTATCTAGTTGTTTAGTTTCATTTTCTAAAAGATTAGACACTTTTCCTGAATTGTTAATAAACGGTGTAGCTGTTAAAATTATATTGTTATTTTTATTTGTTAATGGTATATTGTTATTATTTGTCTTTACTAAGTTAAGATCTTGTTCTTTACTTTCTTTACTACTTGTTGTTAACTCAGTTAAATCCTTATAACAAGTTTCTTTACTACTTGTTGATTCGGAGTTATTATCAGAATCTTTATCGTCTTCAAGCAACATAGCATAGAACTGTTCTTCATTGATTTTAAAATATCTTTTAGCAGGCATTCCTGCAACTCTAACATTAAGTATTTTCAATTCTACAAGATGCTTGATAATTGAACGTTGTTGATAATCAGACAACGTTGTAGATTCCATGACATTTTCAACAGTGCTATAGAAATAGCCGTCATCTGTTAGGCTATGCATTCTATTCCAGTAATCATACTCTGAAATAATTTCGCCAAGAAAAATACTCTCGTGTAGTCCTATCTTCTTGGCGAGTGTTTTATTATACAGACCGTAATTATTACTGGCGAATTGTGTTAGCAATTTCTTTTCTCGAATTGAAAGCCCCATAATATGTTCTCCTTAGTTTAAAGTATTATCTAATATTGTTACGACGCTCTTCAACGTACTGCTTCAGCATCTCAAGTGTTTCGGGAGTATTCTTGAAGATGAAGTCACAGTAACGAGGGTTCTGAACGTTTACTTTCTTTCCTTCGCAACGGATCCCCGCATTTACTAATCTGTCAGCTAGTTTAAGACTATGAATGTATAGATATTCTGATTCAATATGATCCATTTGGATTACATACCTCCGTAATTTTATATTTTATATTATAGTTAATTCTGGGTGATTATTCAACTTTGTTCTCTGTAGCACGTTTCAAGAGCTTTTATGTCTGCCTTTATCAGGGACAGTAGCTTTATACAAGGAGTCAAATCATATGTTTTTGTGTAGTAATACAAACACTGATACACTTCTTGTAGTCTTGAAAATCTATAAAACATCTGTTTATTCTGAAGTTGTTCAGAAAACAATGTTGCCTGCAAGGAGTAGGAATTCAAAGTTGATAAAACTTTGTTTATATTTTCGGGGTCAGGGTCTTTCATTAAGTTTATATACAATGTTGATTTCTTGTTGTTGTAACTCTTTCGTAGCTTCTCATAGAACATTGCTAGATCAAGAGGTCTGTTGTCGTTTATAAATTTTAGTATCTCTACACTAGGCCCAGAAGATCTTAACAATGTTTTTACTTCATTTGAGCAATCAATACCCGATTCTTGAAGTTCATTCAGTAGTATCAAACAATCTGTTTTTGATATTGCCATACTTTGTCCTTTCCAATATTATTGGCTAATTTATAGGTTTGCGGTGTTTGTCATGTCAATTCCTAGATCTGCGGGAGAAGGTAAAGGAGCAATGGTTTCCTCCTCAGAAGGAACAGGAGGCATTTCTTCAGAATCTTCTTCAGTAGGAACGGGAATTTCTACATCTCTTTCTTGTCTTCCGGATCTAGGCATTCTAACATTTACATCGATGTCCCTGTCATCCGGTTCGTTATCTCCTTCTTCTTCTGCTATAACCCCTTCTTCTTCCAGTTTATCAATTTCTTCTTGAATAACATTTATTACTTCTGGATTATCAATAATCTCAGCAATTAAGATCTTAAGAATACGAAGTTTCTGCGATGGATCCTCTACATCAGATAATAGGTTCATAACATCTTGTGCGATTCCAACCTTCGATGCCAGATTGTCTCGTCTATCAATTTCTTCTTGAGTTGTTGGAGGTTGCATCTTAATAGTAAATTTGTTTACATAAGAAACTAATCCCTTATCAAGAAGAAGAAGATTGATCAGGTCAGTAACTAACTGAATAAGTGTGTTCTGAACACGTTTAATGGTTTTTGCGTATCTAGAAGAAATCAGTGATAAAGAAGCTCCGCCATTAAATCCTGCTCCGTCCTCGGTATCTCCCATGTACTGTTTCGGAATTTTTAACCCGCCGAAAAGTTTATTCTTAAAGTAGTCTATATCAGTGAGACCCTTTACATCAACATCTCCGCCGATCTGCTGAGGAGTTATGCTACCTATTCCGTTATGCATCGGAACATATATACAGTTTTCCATCGGTCCTGGATTTGTATACTCTGACATAATATTGCCCGTGTCAAGAGACGCTTTTCGTTCAAATAGCGCCTTTATCCCCATCATATGTTTTCCAACATTCTCTTGAGGCATATCGCCTACTTCAACATTGATAACTCTTAATACAGAGCTCTTAGTAAGACGATTTAGAAGTAGTGAATTTTCAAGTAGTGTAAGAGTTCTCCAAAGTTTGTATACAGAGTATAGAATGGATTGTCCATGTCGAACAGTATAACTTAACTTGTCTGTATCATCAGAACTGTTCATGTCGTTGTTAAGAAAGATGTCTACTACTTCAGGGAAACGTTGAAAATTATCTTCTAAAGAGGCGTGAACAAAGGCAGTTGCATCGTACAAAGTTACATCGGAACGATTGAACCGATATCTCCAAGAAGGAACATCAATTGAAGAGTTCTTCTGTTGTACACCCGATCTAACAGGAGCTTTAATATAGGCATATGTTTTTCCGAACTTGGTCAATTCAAACATTTCAGCAGGGTTAGAAACCATCTCTACATACTGAGCATAACGGTCGTCTTTTGAATTGGCGTGTACTATAACCGATTCGTTTAGATCAGAGTTTTCTCTGTTTTCGTGAATCTTTTCCAATTTTTCTTTAAGATACTTTTTCTTTTCGGAAATATCGTCAGAATTAAATAACCCGTCTTCTATATCAGAGTTACGATACATACGAAGATAAACGTCTCCGTACTTACACAAACAGTACGCCCATTTAAAGATGTTCTTGTCCACATTCAAAACATCTAACAGATATGTTATATACTTTAAAACATCTTCGTCGTCTGATTGGCACCAAACAATGCGACCATTCTCAGAAATCTCTGTTGAATCTTCTGTATATATTTCAAGAGCAGAAGCTATGGTAGTGTCTTCACACATAGTATCAATGACTTCATAAAGAAGTTCTCTATTCTGTGAAACTTGAGTAAAAGATTCTAACTTACTGATGTCCATCATACTGGACTTAACACCATTTATTAGAGCATCGTAAAACTGCCCGTCAGTGTCTATGCCAATATTTCGTTTCGGAGTAGGTACGGGGTTTAATTTTGTTCCGTACAGATCCGTTGCATCAGCAAATACAGACTCACTATTTTTTAAATCGTTTGCCATATTTACTCCTTTGTAAAACTATTTATAGAATAATGCCATTTGCAAGATAACTAGAGTACAGTTCGCTTGCTTTCCCCATTCCAAAATCTAGAAATGTAGATTTGTTAGGTTGTATTGAATCTAATTTTTTAAGCTCTTCTTCAAAGTTTAATACAATTTGTTCTCGGTCTACTTCCGTTGTTGCTTGACTTACATCAATTGTTGTTTGTATCGTTTCTCCCCAGTCAAAAGAAAACTCCTCTGCATGTTGTGAAGCATTATAAAGAGCTCCGCACACACCGTCTGCCGCGTCTTTTCTTCCCATGGGAGTGTGGTCAATTTTTCCGTTCCCGTCTTTTTCAAGGTCTAGAAGTTCCTCTACCAGTTCAGTTGTAGGGTACATATCAAATCGTTCTTCGTATATTGCATTCTTAAACGTTAGATAAGGTAAGCATACTTTCTGTTCTCTATCTACTCGGTCAACAGATATAATTGAAGTGTTAAAATGTTCCCCCTTCAACACTTGTAGTAAATCATATGACTGGAAGGTGTCTGCAGACACTCCTTTAATGTTAAAGCCTTCTTGACGTAGCCAACGAATGAAGTTTCGGTTCTTTTCAAATGATACCTGACAACCTTTAGGAGCTTTTATACTTACATGAAATGCTAGAGTGTAATATAAATCTTTTGACGGGTCTTCCCCTGGCTTTGTTGGTTTCTTTCCGTTAATCCAAACTCCTCCAATACCTGTAGCGTCTCCTGACACTGACATATCAAGGTGTATGTACAACGGACGAGATTTTAGTTTAGGATCTATACGAGTTTTATCAATGAAGTCAGAATATTGTGTCTTGTCGTCAGCGCCGTCTCCGACAGATATGATTTCTTTTGTAAATAGATTTTTTCGTTTTTCATTTCTAACAGCAGCAATTCTATTTCCTGCAAAATACTTGGTTGTCCCTGAAGTAGAGATGCCAGCAATATCTGTCAAGGCAATATTGATATCATCTATAAAGTTCTCGTAGTATCCCATGGGCACATCTATAAGAGTGTATCCTCGGTCTCTATATGTTTGTAAATCTGCCTCTGTAGAATTCAGAGGAACTACTTCACTATTCAGAAATTTATTACCTACAGCTACTTTAAATTTTACGGCGCTGTCTTTGTCGGTTCTTATCACCCACTGAGGTTCATCAACTATGTATGTTGTTTTACTATCGTTATTCTTTTTTCCTTCAATGAATGTTTCCATGTAGGATTGTTCAGTTCTCTTTGACGATGCAAGAATAAGCAATGTAGGGTTGTGTTCCCCGTGCATGAAACGAGATTGCATACGAGCACTTGCCGTATTAACAAGATCTTTTGCTTTCTTTTTCTGCATCTCTACATCTTGTGTTGGTACAAAAGAGACCTCGTCGCAGAACACAGAGAACACAGCTCTACCAATTATGTGTCTAGGTAATGAACCGTATAGAAGGTCAATTCCTTTTGGAGGAACCCAGACAATGTTTGTGCTACCTGACAAAGAACCATTCTTCATAAACCACGGGGAATTTTGTAACAACTCCTGACATTTCTGCCAGCCTACACCAGCAGCTGCATCCATTGTTATGTTGATGAATGCAAAAGTAATTTTATCAATAGGCTGTAACCCATAGTGCAAGTAGGGGTCTTTAAGACACATCATTCGATATAATTGATAGAGGATGCAAAGAACCGCCATAAAAGATTTACCAATACCAATTGACCCTGTTAGTGCAAGAGTATTGTATGCTGTGTCAACATTTGTAGGAAAAATCTTCTTCAGAGTCTCAACCCAATACGGATATACAGTTTTTCTTCCTTCAGAATCTATAAGACTCTTTCCTAAATAGTATTCATCATACAGAAATGTTTCTATATCTACGGGGATTTCTTCGTAGTCTTGATATACTAAATCTTGATAAACATCTGAAGATCCTGACTCCGAATACTGTTTCAGTATTTCAATAGCAACTTTCTTTTCATCCTCTGTTAAGTTATCCAGTTCTTTCTGAATGTCTGAACTTATGAAACTTAAAGTGTCAGGCACAGTCTGCTCACTCCTTTTATCTTACCATATTCTGTTACTGTAGTCGTCCTCTATAACATAAAAGTCTTTTCTATTTGTAACTGTTTTTAATACAAGATTACCGGAGCTGTCTTTTACTTTGACTCTTATCTGATATTTGTATTGTCCCGGGAAGATTTTCATTGTGTCTTCCTCGGTTAATGTTACAGTAATATTCCCTTTATCGTCAATGTTATTGAGTACTTTTGTAGTAGAAGATTTATCATTACTGAACTCTGTAGTAACACTTCCGTCAGTTCCAAATGTCTTTTTCATTACAAATTCATAGTTAATGGAATTAGGAATGAAAGTATAGAAAAACAGCATACAACCGTCGTTTTTCTCAAACTTGTATGCTGTTTCACTATTGTCGACATAAACAGGAAATGTATAACTAAAATCGTCTCCACGACTCAAATATATATTCTTGTGTTGGTCGATTCTATACATTTTCTATTCCTTTATTTATTCTTCTTCTGGAATGAATAATACACACTGGAAAGCATGTGCCTTATTCCGAATACTTCCAGGTCCAACCTTATACTGTAGTTTATATGCTTCCGCAACATTTACTGCACTTTGTAGACTTTCTTTGTCCTTAGCATATACAACAATATTTCCATTTATGTCTGTTGACAGATATTCAGAATTATATCTTTGGGATGCTTTCTTATTTACAATATTTTTTGACCCGTCAGTGTATTTCTCTAGTTCATTGTAAACTCTATCAAACAATGTTGCTGCTAGTGCTTTTTCCTCCGCTTTCTGTTCAGGGGTCAGAACTACTCTATTCTGACGACCATCCTCGTTGAGAGCTTCTTCAACCTTTTCATCAACAACGGAGTCCATGATGTGCTCTTTTACCTCGTTAATGCTTTGAATAGCGACGTCATATGTATTGTACGCCTGCATGAAGATTCTTTTTGGATTATGGTTACCTGTATCTTCTTTAACATCAACCCAGATGTAATCAGGAGTTTCTATAGAACCTATAGGAGAAATTGTAAAGATATACTGTTTATCGTTGAAATCTCGAATGGTGTTCAGAGCGGTCTTTCGGTTTTTAATTTTCTCTACAAGATCTGCAGGATCAAACTCTTCAAGTGTTCCGTTGGTAAATACGAATTGCCCCGCCTCAGTAAGCTGCTCGTCATCTTCATCTTCTTCCATTTCTGCTAGTTCGTATGCGCAGTCAATTAAATCTTCTGCAAGTTCTCTAACAATCACAGCAAGCTCGCCATATGTGTCAATACCATGAGTAGCATAACTTCCACGAACACAATTATCAATCTCATACTTAAGATCAGAAAGTTTTTCTAAAACCTGAACCAGGTCAGAGTCTTCCAACTCCCAACCATCGCTTTCAAATGCTTCAGTAAGTCCTTTATTCTCCTTGATCTTATCATCCTTTGTACCAAGAACAGGATCTTCTATGGGTGCCGTTTCTTTTTCAAATTTCTTTTGCGTCTTCTTTGATACCGCAACAGCATCTCCCATAATCGGATTCAATGCAGTAACTTTATTCTCTGCATTATCAAAATTGTTAATATTTTCGGTGAGTTCTCTAATTTTCATTACAAGTTCTCCTTAAGAAAAATACATATTATATTCATTTCGAGGAGTTTCTCCTCCTTCATACACGCTGTAGATGAACATACTGTTCTCTACTCTAACTCCGTCTAATTCCCAAGGAACTGTCCAGCTCTTTGCTCCGGGAGCATAATCTTGCGGAGGACCCATGACAGTAACGTCAACACCTTCGTCTGCAAGTTCTTTAAACATCTTTCCAATGGCAGCAGGCTCTTGCCAACCGTTATATCGGTTAACAATAGAATTCAGTTTACGACGAATACGTTCACTTATTTTGCCTGTACGCTCTAAAGTATTTTTTTCTCTCTCATTCAGAGCTTCATTTACAACGTTTAACTGTTGAGCAGCTTCTGACTCCCCTGCTGCAATATTCTCGACATTAGGAGAAAGCATAGCAAGAGCAGCTTGAAGTTTACCGATATGATTGTTGATGTCAGCAACAATATCTTTTGCTAGGTTAGCAATGTTGTGCTGATTATTTGAATCGGCATTTACAATAAGGTCTGTATAGGCCCCATTCATATCCCAATTCTGAATAATCAGGTTGTTAATAAGTCCTGCTATTCCTGCATCGGGTCCTGCTGTAACAGTTTCTTTACTAGGCTCTATCTCTGCAACAATCTCAATGTCTTCTGCTGGCACAACGTCGTTGATGTCTTCCTGTAGAAATGCATTTGAAGTAACTTTCATAGTAACTTCATCTGCAGTCTTTTTTGTGCATGTTCCAATTAGAGGACCAACTTTAAAGCGTTCGCCAACATCGGGAACATCAGTCATCCCATCAGTGGAGAATTGTACTTCTTCTCCAGGCTTTTTTGTAAATTGGGTATCGCTTTCTTTTAAAGAAGTGTTAACGCTTTCGTCAAGGTCTTCATCTTCGAAACCACTGTAATTATCATACCATTCCATGGCTTCGTCGTCTGTGTCACAAGTCGAGTCAGCATAATCAGGGTCAGGACCATACACATCTTCATCTCCGAAGATAAAAAAGAAATTATCCTCATCGGGATTATAATACATTGTGTAATCCGTATAAAATCCATCGCTGTCCTTTACACGTTTAGAATCAATTTTTACGTATTTTTTTGTGTCGAAAGTTTCTTCTAGAATCATTTCTGTTGTTCCTCCCATGCTTTAATTGCTGCATCAAGTGTATTCTTCAGCTTTTCGTACAAACGAATAAATTCATCTGTTTCCCAATCTTCCAGTCTCGGGGCGAGACGTTTGTCAACTTCATATAGACGTTTATAATCAGACAGAAGATTCTCTGCACTTTCAACAGAATCAACAGATGCTGAGAAGTTAGTGTCGTTCATCCAGTCTTTCCAGTTGTCATAAATATATCCCGAAGGCATATCCCACTCCATGGAATCTGCAAAGTCAAGGAATTCCATCACTGCCTGTTTCAGTTTATTGAATAACTGGTCTGTATAATCTTCTTTAAGACTCTCATCATTCTGTTTGTACTTCCCATTAAGATAAGCAGAAATAATTTCGGGGTCATTTGTAGCATTTACTACTTTACGAAGTTCTTCTTTCTCTTCAGGTGTCATATTAGGAGTAACTGCTTCAAAAAGATTTCTTAAGTCAAGATAATTTCCGTTGTCCAAACAAGCTTCATCCATACGACTTAACTTCTGTCTTACTGTAAGACTTTCTTCGTAAGTCTCGTCGGGAATGTCATATTCAGCATCATATGCTTTCTTCTCAGCTTGTTTATTACGAATCTCTGCGAACTCACGCATTACATCTTCAATATCAGCAGCATCTTGAAGTCTATTAGCAATACGGAAAAGTTGCTGATCCGTATACTTATCAAAGTTATAGTTTTTTCCAAAAGATCTAATCTTCTGAATAAGATTTGTTCTATCAGAGTTTTCAGTGTTTGCTTCACATATCTTCTTACGACTGTAACTTTCGTTCATCATTCTGTCCACTGCAGTTACATATTTTCTTCCAGAAGTTTCATCTGGGAAATACAGAAACAGACCCGTTGGTGTGTTTTCTGCAACAAGATGAGCACCAAACATTTCATATTCAACTGCGTCTTCTTTGCCCTTATATACAGGCCCAATCTTCTGACCAATTTCTGTCATGTAGTATTGTGGGTCGTACTCGTTGTTACGGTCAAGCATGACAACAAGGTCGTCCATATTACGTACACGAAGTTTACGAGCAATACGAGCGAATAGTTTTAAATCAGCGTCCAGTTGATCTTCTGACATATTCCCCATAAGGTCGCCTAACATATCAGACATGTATCTCACGTCTTTATGTTCCCAATCTTCAGACATCGCAGTAACATTTACATCGTCTGCTGTTGAGTTGTTAAATCGTTCTGCGTTCTTTTCAGGGTCTCCTGCATCAAGTGTTGAAAAATAACTTAATGCGCCTTTCTTTTTCTTAACGTTCATTTGTAACTCCTTCAAATAAACTCTTTATATGACATTCCTGACCCGTTATCATCACCGTAGTCAGCTTGCTCTTCGTATTCCTCTACTGCATCTTCATAGAAGAAGTCATACGCTTCTTCGTCAAAGAGGTCTGTATTCTCTGCTACACTTTGGACTAGCTCAGAAAACTTTTCGTCTGGTGTTAATTCTTCGTATCCTTCGGGAAGTGCATCTTTCAGTATATCTTCCATCTCGTCAATCTGCCCCCTGTCGTAGTAATCTTTTACGACATACTCTGCAAAACGACGATTATCTTCCGTAGAAGGTTCAAATTCATATTCTACTTCACCGGCACCATCCCAAGAAGGAAATAGCGTATAGTGAATAGTTGTTAAATTTTCGTTCAGTTTAAATTTCATATTTCAATACCTCTTACTTATGTATACAATATGTTATAATTTAGCAGAAAATAATACAATATTCAACTGTTATTTAATTTTATTAAATTAAAAACGCCCTCTAATATAGAGAGCGTTCTAATCAGAATAACACGATATTACTCTGTCTTGAGCTGTTTATGAAGTTTAAGTACTTCAGCTTCAATCATGTTTTCAAGAGTTTCCATGTCAACTGTAAGTCCTTGCTTCTTCAGCATTTCTGTCAGATAATTAACAACGTACTCTTTCTTGGCTTTACCTTCATCTGTAGCAAATAACTGGTCTGCAGCGTGTACAGCAATTTCTACATAGGTCATTACTTTGTTTAGTTTCTCTTGACCAAACTTCTGTTTAAGCAAGGGAATAACGAATGTTGCTACAAGGGCAGAAATTAGCAGAATTACAAGCTCAAAAATGTTTGTGATGTCCATGATGTTTTCTTCTCCTTAATTTATTCTATATGTTTTCCTTGATACTTAGGGCGTTGCTGATTAAATTCATTACATTGCTCTTCTATGAGCATTTTTATCTCAAGGTCTGTAATAACGATACTCTTATTCGCCAGAATCTCTTTTATAGATTCAACCGCTTTTGCGTATTTCTCTGGGCCTAACATTTCTGGGTAGAGTTGTTCTACAGCTCTTACGCAAGTTTTAACAGTATCTCTTTTTTGTTTTTCCTGGCAGTTTTTCTGATACTTTTTTCCAATCCATGCTCCAACAGCTGTTATAATACCTGTTAGTATAGTGTAAAGTATCTGGTTACCATATAATACAAGAAATTGCATACTCTTCCCTCTTCATTCAAATGTTCCAGAATCTACCCAACCATAAACTGTTGAACCTTGTCCCGGAACCTTAACTAAATGATACGGGTGCTTACCTCTACTGTTGATTGCTGTAATTGTAGCTTTTCCGGGTCTACATCTAAATCCGATTCCAACTATCGATGAACTTGTATAGTGTGTGTTACCCTTAAAGTTGACTACATCTCCTACTTTAGGAGCTTTTAGAGTAACAGGAGTTGTAGGAGTAGGTGTAGTAGAAGGAGTTACATTCCCGTACTTTTTCAAGAATGTTTCTCCCATATTAGCTCTTGCCACTTTTACTGCCTCAGACTGGTCTGCAGGTCGTTCATAGTTTACTAAAATGAAATCTGATGCTGTACGAACATTTTTTGCATTCTTTATCGTATCAACTAGACCTTGATAACCTGCCATTTCGGAAACCATAAATTCTAACTGCATTTTCGGGTCGCCAATTGATCTGTTATTGGACTTCGCATAGTTGTATAGTGCCTTCTTCCGTGACCAGTAGGTCCACTGTACTAGACCATATCCAACAGCATCGTTAACAAAGTTTGTGTATGTTCCATTGTCTACACTCTCAGTATATGTCTTGTCATTGTATCCTAAAGCTGCCTCGTAGGAATTCTGCATATTATTTGCTTGTAAAGCACTTTCTGCATAAAGGTTTCCCATGATTGCAGCTACACCATACGGATTATTGTAAACAGACATCAGGTAGTCCCATATCTGTTTTTCCGTCATTGTAGTTGTATTTCCAACAGGAACATCAGGAATAATATTCGATACATCAGTTGTTGTAGAACCTTCTGCAAGTACGATATCTTTGATGTTAATCGGGGACATTATGCTATTTGTTCCACTTGCATTCTTATCGATAACTACTCGGTCACCATTTATAGCTAGTACAATCCAGATATCATTCTTTACAAAATCAGGAATAGACCCTCCGGTGTACCATGTATTTCCAGTAACTCTGACCTTACTTCCAACTTGAATATTTGTGTTAGGAACAGTTATTGACGGTGCGGCAGGAACACTTGTAACAGCATCATCATATTTCGGAAGTCCATATCCTCTAATGTATCTGCTGTTAACTTGTCTGTTAGTAAATGCAACTGAATTATTGCAGTTACCTTCAATAATTGTCATGTTCGTTCCTACAACAGAATAAACAATTCCTACGTGGTCAGCTACTCCTGTATTGTCTCCAAAGCCAGAATCTTGCCAATCATAGAAGATAATATCTCCTGGCTTAGGAGTGTACGAATCATCTTCCATCCAACGATTATGTTGCTGGAATAGCTGGATCATTCTAGGACAACTACATTCTGGGTAGATAATATCAGTGGCTCCAACTTTCTGCGCCACAGCAGATACAAATGTTGCACACCAAGGATCAGTGTACGTCATTCTATAGCCTGCGGGTAACGGGGTTATAGTATTATAAGTATCAATTATAACACGATGCGTGCCATCTGATTCTCTACGACCTAACCAAGCATTAGCTGCCTGTAAAACAGTATTTCTATCCAATACTTAATCCTCCTGTCTCATAGAAACTTGTTCTCTTTTAAGCATTCTTGATATTTTTCAGCTACAAAATTTATTGCAGCAACAGCTTGCATATTTTTAAAGTTCGGATGTTCGTTACAGAAACTATTATAAAAAGATATGTCATCTAAAATATCGTTAAAGTACTCATGTGAATGTTCAATCCCTAATCGCAATTCATCTGATGCTCGAAGTATTCTTCTTCGGGCTTCTTTCGCTTCGCATTCTTCTTGATAATACATGAATTGCTTTCTAGATTCTTCAATGTCATCTAATCTCTTATCAGTTGTTTCCTGATAATTTGATTGAGCTTCTTTTAACTCTGCTACGCTCTGTAATACGTCGTGGTTTAACGCTTTTCCAATCATCCTCCCTAACCAACTCCAAGGGTTTATTTTCAAGGGGCTTATTTGTACTAATGTTAGTAGGACCAAAAGTCCTCCACCGCCGTATTTGAAAATCTGGTCTAGTGGCATTTCTATATATTTCCTCTACTTTATTTTAATTTACATGACAGATACCTTTGTCTCTTTCAGTTGTTTGTTAATTTATACAATAATTTTAGCGTTATAGATATAATAAAGAGTAGATTTATTTTGTTATTATAAAAAATGCTCAGAGCCTGTTTAGCCCTGAGCATTAGTATTCTGTTTAAACTTAAACTTATTTCTTACGTTCTTGCATTTCTTTGATAACTTTATCAATATCGTGTGCAACTTTTATGAAATCATCTTTCTTGTATCCCTTTGTTGTCATAGCCGCTGTTCCAATACGAACACCTGAAGCCTGTTGTGGAGAACGAGTTTCTGTTGGAACACAATTCTTATTTAAAGTAATGTGGTGTTTATCCAATTCGTCTTGTACTTCTTTTCCTGTTAAACCCGTTGCAGTTAAATCAACAAGGAACAGATGATTATCTGTACCACCAGTAACTATCTTATACCCCATAGAGATAAACTCGTCGCACATCGCCTTGCAGTTACCTACAACGTCATGTATGTAATTCTTAAACTCTTCTGTACAAGCCTCTTCTGCAGCTACAGCCTTTCCGGCAATTACATGTTCAAGAGGTCCGCCTTGTGTTCCAGGAAAAATTGTACTGTCAACTTTCTTAGCAAGTTCGGGCTTACAGAAAATAAGGCCTCCTCGGGGTCCTCGAAGTGTTTTATGAGTTGTTGTAGTAATAATGTCGGCAAGACCAAACGGAGAAGGATGATCTCCCGCAGCTACAAGACCTGCAATATGTGCCATGTCGACCATAAAGTATGCTCCGACAGATTTAGCAATCTCCGCAAACTTTTCAAAATCAATTATACGACTGTAAGCAGAAGCACCGGCAAGAATAAGCTTCGGACGAAACTCTTCGGCCTTATTCTTAACATCATTGAAATCAATAAATCCTTCTGAGTCAACATCATAGAACTTCATGTTGAATAGCTTTCCACTGAAGTTAACAGAAGATCCGTGAGTAAGATGACCACCGTTATTAAGTGACATAGCAAGAATAGTGTCTCCAGGCTTAAGAACACTCATGTATGCAGCCAGATTAGCGCTGGAACCACTGTGAGGTTGAACATTTACATGATAATCAGTGTTAAATACTTTACGCCACATATCACAGCAGTATTCTTCAAGTTCATCAATATATTCACAACCACCGTAATATCTACCCTTACTTCCTGATTTATGTTCAGCTGGATAGCCTTCAGAATACTTATTTGTCAAACATGATCCGACAGCTTTTAAAACATTTTCACTTACAAAGTTTTCGCTAGCAATCAATTCAACTGTAGTGTCTTGACGATGTTTTTCTTTTTCAATAATGTCAAATACTTTAGAATCCAATTCTACCTCCACGAGCCTAGGGCTCTTATAAAATAATTATTGTGCGGCTGTTCTAGACGTTGCACTAGGGGTGCAAGCAATTATTTATTCTTATCGGTATATAGTAATAAAAGAGTTGCAATCGCTACGCACACACCGAGCAAACAAGAAAGCATAAATGACAAAGTATATTTATTGTTTGTCAGTATAGAATATACAATATTAAACAGAAGAAATGCGATGATAAAACATCGCACAATCTTCTGCCATACAACTTTCTTACGTATACATACATTTAATCTCAGTACGGTTCTCGAACAGTTTCCGTATTTGTTTTTCCTGTGATAAATTCTGAATGAGGCAATGTTTCAAGCCACCGACAAAACTCTCTCCACTCAGGGAGGCGATGGTCCTTACGCTGTGCATAGATAGTTTTAAGCTGGCGATAATTTGTCGTAATGCCTGCAGTTAACTGAAACCCTGCGGGGTTACTATAAAGGATTTCAAGGTACATCTCTTTTAGCTGTTCTTTGGTCATAGTTTCTAAAAGAGTATTATACTTCTCAATCTTCTTTTTCATAATGTTGATAATCTTAGGATCTACATACTTGATGTATTGTTTATCAACATCGAATTTTGTAATACGGTGCATAGTACTCTGGCTGCTTACAAAATCAAAGAAGTGATATCGTTCAGCTTCAGTCCAGGCCTTAACAGTGAAAGTTAGATCAAACTGAACAACAATACCTGTAAGAAATTGGTCATGCCCTGCACCCTTTTCTGCTGTAGCAAGTTTTGCTATCCGAGGTGTAAGTTCGGGTGTAAGTGTTTTTGTGTCTACTGCCATTGGATATTTAGCTCTAACTAAAGACTCATCGAGCCCATATACAAAAGCATTTTCAACACAACCACAATTTGGAACGGAATAACAACTCATGTAGTATATCTCCTATTAGCTTTATTTAAACTTCATTACTTAATAACAAGATCTGCGTCAATATCGGTTACCTTATCATCATTTTTAAACATCATTAAGAATCCGTCCTTCAATGTTACAGCGTTATAACGGGGACTGTCAAAGGAATTGACATTCTGAATTCTCATATATAGAGTTTCTTTGAACATAAACACATCTCCTGTTGCTACCTCACGAAATTCATGTGTTTTCTGTTGACCATTGTAAACAATATTCATACTATTTATGTATCCTTTCTAAAAGAAAGTTATTTGATAACAACCTGCTCCAGCATTTCCATAAATTTTGCCTTATCCCCGCCGAGAGCCATTTCCAGCTCAATGTCATGCATAGCTTTCCGCTGGTTCTCCGCGCGCTTGGTTTCCTTGTCTCGGATAATGGCAAGATCGGTCTGGTTCTGGATACGACCGTAATTCATCTCCCAGACTTCATTGAACATCGGGTGCATATCAGAGCACCATTTATACTCCATATCCATGTCATACTTGCGCAGGATATTTTCGACGGGCTCGCGCATACTCTCACGCAGGGCTTTGAGCTCTTCAATGCAAGCATTACGGCGCGCGTCATAGTCGGCTCGGGCTTCCTTGTTCACTTCAAGACGCTTTGCGGAAAGGACCTCTTCCATGTACTCTCGGATAACCTTAGTCATTTTCATTTTATGTACCTCACATATTCTGTTTAAATAGTTAGATTACTCTGCCTTTTCCGCGGGTTCATAGTCCATATTTTCAATAGCCTTTTCTCGCATGGCGTCGTAAAACTCTTCGTAAACTTCCTGTCGTTCCATCTCGCACATGGAAAAAATCTCGTGAGCGTTGTAGCGATCATCAATCCAGCGCTCAAAGTTGTACTCGTCGAGCCACATTTCCATCTCTTCATCAACCAGCTCGTCAAAACGCTCTTCGTCGATAATCTCGCCTGTCATAGTGTTCATGTACATCATACTAGTATACTCCTTTTCAAATATTCAAAACAATATGGGAACTACTTTTTAGTATATTGTTGATTAGTACGTATCGTACCCCGACACTTCAGCAGTGACATCATCGTCTACACAAATAAATTTCGGGTCCTTGAAGAAAAAGTATGCTATCATGTCTGCTCCTTCTTTATGATCTGCATTCACATAGAAATGCTCTCCGGTCTGATAATCATAATACAGATAATTCATAGTAGTATCTCCTTGTATTTTATTCTGGCGAAAATAGAATCAGATTCGGAGAGAGAATCACATAACTCTCTTCATATAGTATTTTTCATGACCACATTATAGATTATACCGTACTGTAAAAAATTATCAACTACAGTTTTATTCAGTATAAATCGTCAAGTGAAATTTGCCCTTTTAGCACCTCTTCAGGATCCTTGGGTGGAGCACATTCATACAGAACTTCTCCTGTAGTAAGGTCTTTGATGTAAATCTTAATGCAAGGGGTTAATAGGGAATTCCCCAGTTCAAACTGTTCTTCTGCAAAAGCAGCCATTGCCCTAATCGTTACTTTATCTGAAAATAGAGCAATGGTTTCTTCACTTATGTCTGTAACAATATTTGCACAGTACTTGGTCATTGTATGTTCCTTTCTAAAGTTTAATCTTTATATAATACAATAGGCGTGCTGAATAAACACGCCTATAATCTTCAATTCTTATTACCGAGTGTAAGGAGTGAGCTGGTAATCACCGACCTTGTAGATGTTATCAATCTTAATTGTTGCGATAGGACGAGACTTCTCATTGAAGTAAGAATCCCGAACCATCTCGCGCATCTCTTCGTCCAGGTCGTTAAAGTGATACTCAGAATGACCAGGAGTTACCAGTATGTAGGATACCTTCTTGTTGGTGCCCTTCTTTGTCGGGAATACTCTAAGGTACATCTGCTCTGTATCAGTGTTCTGATAGATACGACCTCTCTGAATAGGAACAATGTGATTTTTACGAGCACGAGTAACTTCCGAACGACCTTCGCGTTCCTCAACGACAGATTTAATCTTGCCGTAATTAACACCGGTACGAACAGTGGACTCAGTCTGTTTAAGGATCTTCCAACCTTCCTTGGCATAAGCAGCCTTCACGGGCAGCTCAGTGATATAACCGATACGGAAGAACGTGCCAGACCGGATGCCACTCAGGGCTTCTTCAAGAAACGAGTAAATCATTGAAAATTCCTCCTGTTAACTGATGTTTACACATTCATTTTAATATAAAATGAATGTAAATTCAACTAACCTTACTTGTCAAGTTTCTTGACGTCCCCACAGTAAAGAAGAAATTCAAAATGTTTATCAACAAAACTAGCTCCATAATATCCCGGGGCAGTAAGAGTTACAAATCCGTCGCTGCCGTTCTTCAGAGTTGCTTCTGTATATACAGCATGTTCTACTCTGGCAGCCCTAAACGGAATACTATCCGGAATTAACTTGACAAGATACTTCACATCTTCAGGGAAGAGTATATAATCTTTCTTCTTTGCCATCTGTTAATCCTCCAAAGGAACAGGTATTTTCATTAGCTTAGGATTCTTCTTCAGTAACCACTTATCAATCATGTCACTAAGTTCTTTTGAACATTTATAACACGAAGACAATTTTGTGCTACTTGCTTCTCTAAAGTATTCTGCTTTTCCTGTTATTCTTCCTATATGTAAAATACAAGGGTTGGAGTATATTGGACCACCACATATCTCGCAAACAGAAGAAACTTTAACAGCGGGCGTTGCAACGTCTTGTACAACTGGTGTTTTATTTTCTATGTTCGTATCTTTAACAACAGGGGTGGGAGGAGGAGAAACTTCCGGGATATCAAGAAGGTTCATCTTTTCAAGTGTTGTTTTGTTCTTACTTCCCTTAGGTCTACCACGAGGCATCTGTATTCTCCTCCTATAATGTTACATGTAAATTGTGCTATCGAAATTCAGCCCTTTGCTCAGAATGGAAGACACAAGAAACTTACGAGCATATTCGCTTCTTTCTTCCGTCCAAGAATCATCTCTCTGGAAAACTTCGACTTCAATCGGGGGAGGAAACATCTGACGGGCTATTGTAGCAACTCTTTCTCCGAGAAGGTCTCCTGCCAGAATGTTTCCGTCTTTATCTTTCTTCTCTGACTCAGAAGGGTAACTAAAGGAGATATGAAACGGCTCGCCCTTCTCGTCAGCGTCGAACTTGTTCATAACAACACCTAGAGTAGCAAACATAACAAGAAACAGGTTGGTAGAAATAATGGATTTGGGACGAGCACTCATTTCAATTAACCTCCGATCTTAGAAGTAATAAGGGAGTACATCATGTCAACTGCCGGATGGCCTTCCATAATCTTTCCCCAGTTGTTTTCCTGGTAACTTTCCGTAACTCGAATGGGCTTGGTGTGGTCAACGAAGTCCGTCATCGCGTTGATTGCTCCCCAAGCCGTACCGGAGAACTTACTGATGTCAGGAGCCTTCAGGCACTGGAAGAAGGCATTCTTCAGATACTCCACGTTGTTAATCTTTCGAGCATTGTCCTTGTTGTAGTCCACCGGGAAGATAGAATCGAACATCACTTCGACATCTCCTTCAGTGAGCTTCACGTCGGAAAGCACCTGAGCCTGTTCGTTAAGCTCTTCCATATAGGCATTGGCCATCTGAAGGACGTTACGAGCCTCTTCCAGCTTAGCATCAAGATTGCCGATGTGACGGGTCGACCACTTACGACGGGTCTGGGAGAGGGCAAGATTCAGGGTGTTGTTACACACCACACGAATCGGGGTCATGCAGACCTTAACCGACCCGGTACCGTCATGAGTGTTGGTGAAACAGATGTAAGTGTCGAACTTATCATCGAGAATGTACTTCTCAGGGAGTTTAGCAAGAAGCCAAACGCGACGACCATAGTTCAGGCTGCCTGCCGTTTCATATCGGGCATCTCCTGCTACAAGCTCATCCGTGAAACTGAAGGCCTCTCGATTCTGGACGATGGAATAACGACCCGACACAATACCGAGAGTGCTGTTATCAGAACTACGAGCGGTACGGAAGTAATTCGGGATCTGGATACCATTCTCATTGAAAATAGGCTTCTTCTCTACTTCCCAATCAAGCCCCGCAATCTTCAGGGCATCTTCACTGGTCAGTGCTTCTTCAACAGCAGTTCCAAGACCGTGCCAAGGGGTCTCTCTTTCCGTATAGAACATTGTTTCAACAGCTGCAGGCATTTTTCTAACCTCCGTAAATAAAATTTATTTTTTATGATTGTTATTTTATAGTAGTCTATACTAAAAATCAACTAATATAGAAATTTAAATCATGTACGTTCTTCTGTAGCTTACGACCGTCACCAAAACCTTTTGATTTCAAAAGTTGATATGTAGTTTCGTCAACCATAAAAGAATCTTTTCCATTTGTGACCCAACGACGATTCTTATATAATTCTGAACGAGCCTTTGCCCTTCTCTCCTTCTCCTGGTCGGGAGTTAGAAGATAAGCTTCACGAATTTTTTGTTTTGTCTCTTCACTGGGATGATAGTTAGATTCTTTACGCCAAGTATTTAATTTCTGTTTAAATTCTTCAGAGTGGTGTTTTCCCAGCATCCCAGAAGGCTTACCCAGCTTTTTTCCACCATCTTTGCAATTCTTACATCTCGGTGTACATGTTGTGTACCTCCTGTGTAATTTATTTTACACTTATATTATAAAATGTTGTCCTAGAAATTTCAACCGACACTTCAGTGGGATCTATATGCTTCCCGCATCCAGTAGGTTGTTCCTTCCTCTTCCGGAACAGTGATTGTGACGACACCCTTATACGTTTCAGGATGATTTTTCATATACTGAAGCCGATAGATTCCTACCTTACATTCTACAGGAGTCTTACAGGTATACTTTTCTCCGTCTGCAAACAGAATCTGAAAGGCACCAAAGTTGTTGGAATACTGACGGACAGTGTTGATGATAGAATCCAGGTTATTCATTTTGTGTAATTCTCCTTTAAAATTATTTAATCGCCTACAGCACAATTGTATAATAACACTTAATGTAAATCAACTAATAAAAAAGCTGCCGAATTTCTTCGACAGCAATTAACATATAATATGTTATTTTTCTTTATCTTCAAGCACCCAGATGTCACCACGTCTTTCAATGACGTTATAATTTTCATACACTTCATTGATGCTAACGCTATCATCAATAATACATTCATACTGATTTCTCTCATTAGTGCGCCAATGAGATTTACTTGTAATTACAATAATAGGTGTTATAACAATCGCAAGTAAAGAAATAATACCAAAAATTATAACGCCAGTGTCCATACTGTTTAGCATAAAAAAAGAGCCACTATACAAATAATACCAAGCACAAGAACTGTCGGTAGCACCCACCGTGCATAGTCATCAACTATGGTTGTATTCAGAATTGTAATTCCGTCCATATCGTTAATTCTATCCTTTACATCATGTCTAAAAATAAAAGGGAGTTAAATTCTGTGATGCTTAAACTCCCGAGCTTCCAAAACCACCGGCGCCTCGGTCAGTGTCATCAAGACTTTCTACTTCAATAAGCTCTGTTGTGATACAAGGAAGAATTGTAAACTGAGCAATACGGTCACCATGATGAATTACCTGAGGTTCGTCGCTGTCGTTCCGAAGAACAACCATCCACTCTCCTCGATAGTCACAGTCAATTATTCCAGTACTGTTTGCAAGACGAAGTCCCCTCTTGCAGCCCATTCCGCTACGAGCATAAACAGCGGCAAAATATCCCTTCGGTATAGCTGTTGTAAAACCAGTGTGAAAAGAAAAAGAGCTATGAGGGGGAACAGTTTCAGAAAGAGCTGCACTAGAGCCTAGGTCAGCATAAATGTCAAAACACGCATCAGTTTCATGCGCCTTTGTAGGAATTGTTGCTGTATTAGAACACTTTTTAATCTGCATACTAACAAGCGGAAATACGTTAGAGGACCCGTATGTAAAACCTGTGTTTTGATCCTCTACAAGATATGTTGTAGCAGATATAAACCCTGTTTCCAGATCTTTTACAGCAGGTTGTGCATCATCCTCGTTCTTATTAGCCTGATATTTCTTTCGATATTCAGCAACTGTACAATGATTTGCGCTGGAATACTGTTCCGGAAGTACTGCACCATCAAACTCCCAGTTACAGTTATCACAGATCCAAAAAGAGTCCAACGTAGGTTCTCCACAAATAGGACACTTAACAATAGTGTACCCGTAATTCTGAAATTCTTCAGTTTTCTTCAGCTCTTCAACTGTCATCTTTATACCCCTTTCTTATTCCGTTGCTGGAAGCTCGTCTACATATTCAAGTGCTTTCTTCCCAGTAAACTCTCTTAAAGGCCTGTGGTAGAAAGTTACAATAATGGGCTCTCCTTTAGGGCTTCTATGATATACAACATACTCTTCCGTTTTAGTGTTGTACTTAATGTACGCCGGTTGCCCTTTATTATCAACAGCTACATATCCAAGGATACTTCTGTAATCAACACGACTATTTGCAAGGCGATCTGCTGCCTGCTCATAACTGTCTTCTGTCATGTGCTTACCAAATTCTTTTTGGTCTACAACATGTTTTTGATACTTCTTTGATTTTACAGAAGGGCTAAGAAAGCGTTCCTCTAAATCAAAGTCCTCTGTAGTTAATCGTGTAAACTTCATTCTTACAAACCTTTTTCAAAATTTATTCCTTCTTATTTGTTATCTATTTCTATGGTACTCGGTACTGGACTTGAACCAGCGACCTCTCGGGTGTAAACCGAACGCTCTAACCAGCTGAGCTAACCGAGTATATTATTCATTATATAGTAAAGTGGCAGATGAAATCAACACCCGCCACTTATTTTGTTTGGTGGGCCGAGCTAGGATCGAACTAGCCGAGCAATTAAGCACCTGATTTACAGTCAGGTCCGCTACCTTCTACGGAATACCGGCCCATATAAAATGGTGGGCAGTATGGGACTTGAACCCATACGAGCTTTCACTCAGCGGATTTTAAGTCCGCTGCGTCTACCTGTTCCGCCAACCGCCCATTTAAAACAAGACAGCCAGGGTACTTTAAAAAAAGTAAATTACACTACTCTCAAACTTTTTATAAGTAAATAGTTGCTGTTGCTGTCTTAATAAACTTCTACTAGACGCTTTATCAGGTTCATATTAACAGTATGAATTTATAATGTATTGCTGTTAGCGTCTATATTTCTTATTCTTTTAGCCTCATGCTGATTACTTTAGAACGAAAAACTCTGAGGTCTTGTTTACTAAAGTTATCAAATGACTCTATCCAAATAGTATTAGGAAGAGCTACTACAAACTTAACGGCTTCTTCAAGAGAATTGAACTCTTTTTTGAAGAATCCCTTATTAGGGCAACGTCCTAGATATCCTCACTTGAAATGATTTTCAATTCGGAATAATCTGACAAAAGTGATTTTGTACATCTGTTTAACTCTCCTTTGTTAACAATCAAGTCCTCTACACGCACATCAGTGAGTTAGCTACGTGCCATTCGATACTCAGTACGTATCTCCAACCATTCCATCGAGGAATAATTGATTGTTCTAGCTTCAGGCTATACAGCATAAGCAAGATATCTGAATAACTTGCTGGTCGGTTGTGAACCGCATACACTTGTTAATTAAAGAAGAGTAACTTGCTATTACTTGCGCCCTTTCACTTCCCACAAGCGCTATATGGTACTCCCGATTGGATTTGAACCAATAGTCTCTAGATTATAAGTCCAGGGCTCTGACCAATTGAGCTACGAGAGTATATTGTTACTGGGATAGTTTGAAAATAACTTCGTGACCGGGGTTCTCACTTCTGAGATTCTCTTTCTCGAAATTTTTTCTTTCTACACCTCTATTATATTATAGAGTGCTACCGAAATCAACTAACTAATTACAAGACGCTAAAGACAGAAAGGAGGTACACTTGTGATGGTATAGTAAGAATTATAAAAATTATAAAATAATTTTGCTGTATGCGTCTTTTATATGGTCCAAGTGAAGAGATTCGAACTCCCAGCTTCTGCGCCCCAAACGCAGCCGTCTACCAATTGACTTACACCTGGATTTTTTGACGGGTTAATTTGATTATTCTTTGTGTTGGTCCCGTCTCGCCAATGCACATCAGTGTAGCGCGACTACACCTCTGGCGGGGAGTACACGACTCGAACGTGCACTACCTTTTACAGGTAGGAAGGATTAGCAATCCTCTGGAGTACCGATTATCCCAACCCCCCATATGTTCAGGGCTGAATTTTCAGCCCTTATGTTAACAACTGTTTATACAATATCTTTTACTGCATTCTCTACAGCATCGTATCGAGGATTCATTATCGTTTCAAGCAACGCCTTGTAAGGGTCAAGTTCATTTGTCAAGACCATCTTACAAACAGAAGGAGAAAATCCACTGACAAGAGCTACTCCAAGATCGTTCTCTTTCATCGGAATGGCTCCTGTACGGGAACAAATATTCCAGAAAACAAGTCGAGGAATCTTATATCCAGCATTCTCCCACTTATTCCGAATTGTGTCAAACAGCGTCTTAGAAGGAGATGCAAACCCACGTCCTCCTCGGGTAGCTGTGTCAAATTCCATGTCGCTAAGAATAAGAATATTCTGCGGGATGTCTTCTTGCTTACAATTTGTACGAATTGCAGTGTCAAGAATCAGATCAAATACAGCTTCAATATTTGTATTGGCTATTTCACTGTGGTTACGAGCAATACGAATGTTATCAAGAAGAGTTCTTCCGTCAAGACTTACAAACTTGGGGGAAGAGGAGAATGTAATGTAACGGTTTTTGTAGGGACCTTTGCTATGCTGCGCAAAATAGATTGCAAGAGAATGAGCAACTTCCCAGGCAGTGACACGAGTATCACTTATACTACAAAACATAGAGCCGCTACCATCTGCAACAACCATTGTAGAACCATTGCCCTGAACATAGTCGGGGAGGTTATTCCAAAGCTGTTCAACTGTTTTATCAAGGATGCTACACCAACCATACTTATGAACTACATCATGAGGAAACAGCGTATCAGCGTTAATCTTCTTTTCGCCCTTCTGCAAAGATTCAAGGTACTTATTACGACGTGCTTCATCGTGACGAAGGAAGGCATCTTTATAAAGAAGGTTCGCCTGGGAAGGAACAGATTCATAATCAATGTCCTGCCACTGCTTAGCAGACATCATCGTCTCTGTCACATTGAGCTTGCTACGAAGTTCGCTGAGAATTTTACGATACTGACGTTCTGTAAGCCCCAGAGAGTTAGCCAGGTCACGAGCCATTTTACGGGTCTTGTCAGAAGAGGTGTTTACCGAAGGCATCCACTTTGCCAGAAGAGAAATAGAATCGTTTCGCTTAGCGGCGAGAATGTCCTTGGCAAGCTGCTGTTTGACTACACTCACGACAGCGTTACGCACTCCGTCAGTCATATACATCAGATCCCAAAGATCATCCCAACGACCATAGATAGGAACAAGAGGAACAAGAGATTCTACAAGCGCAGAATTTCTAACGGCAAGAGCTTTCATGCAAACACGAAACAGTCGACGCTCTCCCATGCCACCACGAACATCTCTGGCAAAGAAGAGCCAACGCATTGCCAAGACAGGATCCTCTTCAAATGCAGCAATAAATTTACTAGCGACGTCTGCTTCCTTCATATTTCGAAGTGACGAAACAGAGAAGTTCAGGTCAAGTAGATACTTTCCTGTAGTCTTATGGCCAAGGGCACCATTCTCGGTGTGAACCAGAGTACCGATATCCTGAGTCTTTTTCATTTCGTTCATAAATTCCATGTTATCTTGTCCTTTCTAAACGCTGTTTTTGGTTCATATACCATACCATTAAACTTGCTGTAAGTGTTTCTAACAAAATAAAGCTGATGTAAAAAGCCGCTGAACATCCTATTGTAACGCTTTCAACTTGCGGGACTTCTATTGTTTATTTGCTAGCAGAATTTGAACCATTAACTATAGCGACTAACTACATCAGGAAAGGGAGTGAAGCTGATGTCTTTACGACATCTGGCGCGCCCCTGAGGTGCCGACCCCCATACCCTCATCAGGTACACACTGTTTTCAAGACAGGTCCCAGAGCCGTCCGGGGTAAGGACGCGTATTTGTTTATGCTTATATTCTATTATATTGTGAGCTTGAAATCAACTAAAAGTGGGCAGAAAAGCAAGGTTTTCACAATATCAACACCGCGTGCTTTAAGTGTATTCTGCGCTTCTTGGCTTAATAGAACGATTCCAGAAACTTGTAGATTTCTTCGTCCGTCTGCTTCTCGTCCGTCCGAAATGACGCTATCAGCTTCTGCGCCATCTCGTCCGAGCCATAGTCCCTCTCAAGCAATTCCGTTGCCGTCAGTTCCTGCTCCGCCATTCATGCCGCCCCTATCAGATTATTTTCAATACTACACTAACTTAATTTGTTTTTTAACGTTCAAGCGAATACGTTTAGACGACTTGCACGGCAGACACTTTTTAATTTTAACAAGACGCGTAATTTAAGGGATCGAACCGTATCACTTTAGAATTCAAGCCTAAAATTTTAACCATTAAGTATGTTGCTGTGTGCGTCTTTAGAGCGATGAAGAAATAAAATCTTTTTAAATGGTGGACTCTATCGGGCTCGAACCGACGACCTCTGGAATGCAAATCCAGCGCTCTCCCAACTGAGCTAAGAGCCCATGAAAACAGATATTGTCAAGCCTTATTTAAATAAGTGTTTGCATAACCTGTTTAAATCGTTATCATACTTAAACATATTGACCAGATAATTATTAAGTATGACAACTAGGAAATAACCATTCAATAAAGACAATGTCATTAGAGGTCAACCAAACAACACTTTCTTTACAATAACTTGGATTTATGTTATTTAGTAAAGCCTTTACATTTTCTACTTGCATCCTGGCAGAGGTATGTAAAGGAAATGGCAGGGAGATAACGACTCGAACGTTAATCAGCGATTTTGGAGACCGTCATTCTAACCAATTAAACTATCTCCCTGTATGATAGCTAATACTTGTATCTCCTACACTATAAGGGACTATACAAGAAGTGAGTTTTAAGGAAACACCAACTCTTCTCAAACCTACATTTCAGAGCAATCTTTATTTCACTGTTTCGTTGTTAAGAGTGAAGATCTGCAATGTTCTGTCATCTCTCTATACGTTCTAATTTCAGTTCCTAGAAAAGAACCTTAGGGCTTACACTGTCCTCTAAGCGACCTGTGCACAACTATGCTCTGCACTGGAGCATGGTGGTCCTTAGTAGATTTGAACTACTGACCCTACGATTATCAATCGTATGCTCTAACCAAACTGAGCTAAAAGACCTTATAATGGTTCCCGTTATCAGGCTTGAACTGATGACTCCGCCCTTAAAAGGGGCGTGCTCTACCAACTGAGCTAAACGGGATTATAAAAGGCGCAGAAGAAGCTGCGCCTATTTGGTGCCAGCAACAGGACTCGAACCTGCAAGCCTCTCGGCACGTGCTTCTAAGGCACGCGTGTATACCAATTTCACCATACTGGCATATAACTAAGTAAAATTACGTCGATCTACCAACTGAGCTAAGGAGCCGGATCAGAAGTCTTGGTCAGTCAACTTCTAGGAGAGCTTCCACCTTGAACGCTTCGTCTACTTCGGGCATCCCCTCACGTCTGACGCTCATCTCTCTTTGCCCTACTTCTATATTTCGTCGTTGTGATATAGGGCTCACATACGCACGGGACTCTTTAGGGTGTCCCCAAGGTTTACCAACCTATAAAATAAACCCGTTACAATTCACCATTCAATATGGTGTAACGCGTACCCCCTAAGTTGTGTAGCAATACCTTAGGCAAAAGGATTTTTCGTAGTTGCGCATGATCTCAAAGCTACGCACACTGGCACCCCAGAAGGGACTCGAACCCCCGACCCTGCGCTTAGAAGGCGCATGCTCTAGTCCAGCTGAGCTACTGAGGCATATAAAACAAGACACCAAATTCTTTGAAACCAAAATTCAAATATAGATTGTTATTGCTGCTTGTGTCTTTAATTGGTTGCGGGAGCCAGATTCGAACTGGCGTCTCAAGGGTTATGAGCCCTGCCTGGAACCGCTCCATATATCCCGCGATATAATGGTCACGCCTACGGGACTCGAACCCATATTACGTGCGTGAAAGGCACGTGACCTTACCAGTTAGTCGAAGGCGCGATTTGGCGGGAGATAAAGGAATTGAACCTCTATAGGTCGGTTAACAGCCGACTGCCTGAACCATTAGGCTAATCTCCCATGTGGACGGGTGTAAGGGAATTGAACCCTCATCTTCTGATTGGAAGTCAGAAATAATAGCCATTATACCAACACCCGATATAGAGGACATATGTTGTCCCCTGGCTCTGCCCATAGTGTTTATAGTGCTATCGGGGTAGAGGAGCCATACAGCTACACTTTGCTCAACAAATGCTGCATTGTATTTGCTATTCCGCATAGAAATAAAATCGTCATTTCGGAACGATGGTATCCGTGCGGATAATGGAGCTCCCAGTCCGAATCGAACGGACATCTGAGCATTACAAGTGCCCTGTACTAACCTTTGTACTATGGGAGCATATTTTGTATGGCAGGGGTGGTTGGATTTGAACCAACGTATGCAGGAGTCAAAGTCCTGTGCCTTACCACTTGGCGACACCCCTATATCGATGGGCCTTTTAAAGTGTTGCCCAGCACTTAATTAGAAGGTCTGAAGTTTATCTCCTGTGTGAATTTTAGTAATACGCATAGGCAATACTTCCCTTCACTTTATATAAATACAAGACAACTAACTGTTTTCAAATCCAATTATAATTAAGTGATTGCTGTTGTTGTCTTTCTTATTATGCATGAAAATAACTCAGCATCGAAGAATTGTACTTCGGAATGCTTGCCTGCTTCTTCTTACAGGGCTTACCAGCTCCCTGCTTGGCCTTCTGCTTAGGTACAGGGGCAAAGTAATTCGGATTGGCACTACAATACTTATTCTTGCAGTTGTTGTTTCCAACTCCGCAAGTTGCATAACAGTCATTATACATAACAGTCTTCAATCTCCTCAAGATCATCTTTGGCAGACAGATAATCGAACACTGACTGCGCTCGATAGTCAATCATCTTGTTGTAGAACATTTGAGCTTCCTGAAGCGCTTTCTTCGCTTCCTTCACCTTACGAGCAGCTCTTGCCTGTCGCTTATCTGCAACCTTCAGGTTACAACGAGCTACCGCAAGTTGAATTCCCTTGTCCATATCGAATTCATCGTTGGGGTGGCAACGCGCTACACCTCGTACCGTCTTTCCTGCGTAAGTACTTGTTGCTACGACAACCTTTGCGTCGAAGTCAACATGTACTCGACAGTGACCATAAATCATGGGAACCTGGGCTTCGTTCATTTGTAAATACCTCTTTCTGTTATTTCCTTATACTTTTAGGAAAGTATAATATTTACCACTAAAGATTTTACTAAAATTATTTAGTACTCAGAATCTTCTTCTTTTTCTCTCTTGTTGACATATCTGCTGTTATTTTTTATGTTATCATTATAAGTGATAACAAGATGTAAATCAACTTCGTCTCTCTAGAAGAAAATTCTTTCTTTTCAATGTTCAATGTTTACATTCTTCATTATAGTATGAATGATCCTATAAATCAACTAATACGTTTTGCATACTGATTTGACGATGCAAGTTGCACTCCTAAAATATCGTCAAACCTTGAACCCGTATGTGGGACAAATCTTCCAAACTTAACAATTATATTCTTAAACTGTGATAATTCATCGATGTTCGATTTTATCTCTTCTTCTGTATACCCTGTATATACAATTACTGTGTCGTCTGTTTTTTGTCGAAGCTCTGATATTAGTTTCAAAAGATCCTCGTATGAGTCAAACGGCTCTAACCCACCACAGACTACGGTAGAAGTTATTGGATTTGATAAGTATCTTTCAACAACTTCTTCTACTGGAATTGTAATATTAGGAGATTTGGAAAGGCTGCTGTTTTGGCAGCAAACCTCTCCGCACTCCTGCTCACATTTAAACGTACATGTTGGAAAGATTACAAACATAGAGGGGTCTTTGTACTGACAGAAATCTTCGTCTTTAATTCCCTTTAACAACATGTTAAGAATCCATCATTCCTTCACAGTTTAAAACATTGTACCACTTTCTCATATCGCTTTCTTTCTTGCGAATGTTCTGGTAACTAGATTTGGGTGTATAGAATCCCACTACGCGTTGAAACTTTTCTGCAATAACTTTACTGCCACAAACAGGGCAAGTATCTCCGCCAACATAAGAATGACTGTTTTCACAAACATTTATTGTTGTAGTAAAGGCAAAATAGATAACTCCTTTAGCAGCCACATAGTTTAACATGTCCCAAGCGGCCTTCTCACTGGGGAATCTATTTTCAATGTTAATATGAGCAATACATCCGCCGCCACACTTCATGTCAAACAGACTTCCCAAACGACACTTTTCTTTAAGCGTGCAAGGCTCATACAGAGGTATCCACTGGTTAGCATATATGAAGTACTTGTCGTTGTCAAACAAAAGATTGTCCGCCTTGCATATAACTCCTGCAGCGTTTTCTGCGGGAACAAATTCTAGGTTGAACGTAAAGTCACATTCAAAACTGTCCTTAACTTCATTTATAGTATCTAGAATCTGTGTTGCAAATCGGATACCATCATCTGAGTATGATTTATTACCAAACTCGTCAGTGTCAATGTAACCGAACATATCCATAACTTCATACAAGCCAATTCCGCCAATGGTGCTGAATTGTTTTGACAGTTCAACTGCACCTTCCTGGAAGTTTGGAAGCAGACCCTTTTCAATATTGCGTTGAAGAATATGCCGCATACTAGTAAGAGCCTTACAATCTAGCAGTACACGCTCCCGAAGAATGTCAAGGTACTTCTTTTCTTTACAGTTAGATTCATATGCAATTCGTACAAGGTTTATAGTACTTACACGACAAGATCCTGTGCTCAAAGCTGTTCCGCCTACGCTATTCACGAAAACATCTAGCTTTGACGTGTCCGACAGAAGACGACAACAATTACTTAGAGTAGAAACATTGTCGCTAACAAAGAAATTAGAGTCACTCCATAAGATATTATGATTACTGCACCATCTGGCAAAATCGTTATCAACAAAAAGGTCCCAGTTTTTTGTTTTAATCATCTCGTCCAACTTTTCTTGCGGAATATCTTTCTTCCGAAGAAGAGAATAAGTAAGGACTGGGAATGTAAACATAGAAGTATGTCTAGTCTCACTTACAACTTCCATAAATACTTTTTGAACATTGATAAAATCTTCAATGTGATCAATAGCAAGTGTTCCGTCTGGGAAGATAATACCTCCAAACAAATTCTCCAGGTATGGACGGTCAAATATAGAAACATTTGTAAATGCACATTGATTGATTCTAAGGAAGGGTTGGTTCAATCTATAAATAAACTTCTGAAAATTCTGACGTAGATATGTGTCAGGATCCTTTAAGTAATAATCATTTTCACAATCCTTCTCCCAGAAATACCATGCCCAGATAAGAACGTTGGGAAGGCCTACAGCACCTGATTGTCGATTAGAAAGAAAACTAATGAACTCAATTACATCATCAAAATATGTTGTTAGATGTTTCGGGGGCTGATTGTTGTATTCGGACAAGAAGAAAAGACCTTCTCTAGCAAGTCTACTAAGGTCGACAGCATAGCAATACGGGAAGTAGCTTGCAGTAGTTGCATCGTTCAGGTAGAAACCTTTACTGAATTCCTGTTCAAGCCACTGACGAGCTGTTTTGATTCCCCAACGCTTCTTGATTTCATAGAATATCTTGTTAAGAGCAAACAGCTTATCTGTGCTCTTTCCCTTCTCTGTAATAAAGCTACGGATGTCTCTTCTGTTAGCATTAGCGTTTGGGTCAATACTTACATCAGCAAGAGTATTGTTAGAAACAAAGTGGTCTAGAAATTCCGAGTTGTCTAACTGACTGGGGTGGATACCATTGATGAACTCAAAGTCCTCCCCGTACTTTACTTTAAGGTTTTCTAGACATCTTTCAAAATCTTTATTTAATTTAAGAGTGATTTCCATATGTATACTTACTGACCTTTCACAAATGTAACTGCTTCTGTAAATCCAAGAACTTGCCCGTTTACTTCAAGTTTTGGGCATTCTGTAAACCCTTTCTGCTTCATCAGTTCCATGTCTCGTACCGTATTGTAAGAAATCTGTTTCTTTTTCAACAGATTTTCTAGCACTTTGCATTTTGGGCAATCAATTGTGTATAGTGTAATCATAAATTCAACCTTTTTCTTCATATTTAGAAACATATTCTAGAAGTTGTGCTGAGTTGTAGAATTTTCCGTCAATCACTGCAAAAGGAAAAACAGTTACATGATACTTATTAGCAGCGGATCGTACCTTGTCTTCATCGTCTATAAGCTGATAAGGTACACCCTTAGACTCCATGTACCACGAAAATGTTTCGCAAGTCCCACAGTGAGTACTGTAGTACTCAATCATTCAAATACCTCATTATAGTAACTATAGTAGTTTTTGATAACTCTGAATAATGATAAATACAGAATTCCAGTTGTCCGCCCTAACAAGATCGTTACTTGATTCATCAAAATCTGTGTTGTGAGGTGCATTGAACAAGATTCCGAAATATTCCCCGTTAACAAAGTTTTCAGGGTTGTCATCAACTAGTATGTCTCCCTTAATCAAATACTTGTGAGATGTTACAATAACTTGATCCCAGGAAAGAAAGGGAAGATACTTGAATAAGCATTTCTCCACCTTTGGTACAAGGGTGGTATACCAAGAAGAAGTAACAATAAATACTTCGTGTCCTTGATCCATTAGTTCTTTGATACTATCTGCGGCACCTTCTTTAACGGTGACAGTATCCCACAAAGATTCTTCATTAAGGACTTCATAAATCTGTTTTTCCGTTAATGTTGGAAATGAGAGTTGCATATCCCAGTTTCGTATATCAAACCAATTTACGTCTGTTCCGTACTTCTTATTAAGTAAATGAACCCATGCCTCTCCTAAATTTTCAATCGTGTCATCCATGTCAATTAAAATTCTCAAAGTCAACCTCCTTATTCAGAAGATGTGTATATTATTATACAATAACGTCATTCTACCAAATCATCCTGATGCTTAAGCAAGAATTTCCGGCTAACATTCTTGAAAGAAAGGTCACATGTAGGGTCTCGAAGAACAAAACCTTCACGAATAACAGCAGGGTTGACGACAGACTTACCGTCCGCCATGACTTTGAATTCCTCCATGTCTTCGGGCATCTTGAATTCAGTGTCAAGAATAGGCACCCACTTCATTCCCCAGGACTCAACAATGCGCTTTCCGTCACGAGAATCTATTCTGCCACAATCCGAACGGATAAAATTGAAAACATACAGATCATCTTCTTTCAGTTTCAGAGGATTACCCTGAACATTTCCTACAGATTCACCCTGGATACAAACATACTTCAATTCTGGGTTGTTAATAAGGTATTCTTTCAGATGATTTTCAATATCATACTTCTTCGCCATCGCCCAGTAGATATTATACTTGTGATAACAATTCTGCTCTTCATTCAGCTGTCTAACATTACGAGACGTAACATAGAATTCAAACTTGTTACGACCGCGAAGACGTTCAAGAATATAAGTACTTGAAGTACCGTCAAGTTTTTCTGTCACAATAAGAGGTCGGGGATACCCGAGCAAATGAGGAAGGTTCTCAATACGAGTTTCGTCCGTTTTATGAACAAAATCAAACTTTGTCGGAAATCCTTTGGGAGTGCCCTTCTTCTTTCCAAAGAATACAAAAAGAATTTTTCTGCCCCACTTATGCTTCAACACCCACTTGAAGAAAGGCTTCTTAAAAAGCTGCTTCTTACGGTCACACATTGAACGATATTTGGCTTCATTAGAAGGACCGTCAGCTTTTCTAACGTTGTCTTCTTCTACATAGTATTTAATGCCTAGTTCTTGTGTGACGTCCTGTCCTTCTTCATATGATGCATTAGGAAGAATTGAAAGAGGCATAATAAGTCCCTGTGAGTACTGACCTCTAAGTCGAATTGTACGAACACGGAACTTCCGATCTCTCAGAAATTCAAACTCAGGGCGTTCAGGAACTTTACTGTCAATTTCAATATAGACTACCTTGTCGCCAATATTGAAACCATCTTTCTTTGCAATTACAACCTTCCACCCCAGAACAGTTGCAACCTCAATGTTGTCTGCCCCTTCAATGGGCTGAATATTAACAATCTTTTCAACGTGAGCAAGAGCCCTCTGTGCCATTGTTAAGTACCTCCTATATTAAATAAGTTTTTTCTTTGTATATCGTGTAGTAATTTTCTTCCAGGTTGGAAGAACGGAAATATGTGTAATATTTGAATCTTCAGTTGTAGAATATGTCTCAAGTGTAATCTTCTTTTCGGGTCCTTGAAAAACGGAAATACTATCTTTTAACACTGTTTGAAGATACTCTTCGTGCGCATCTTCCTTTTCTTTATACTTATGATTCTTGATAAAACAATTCTCACACAAAGGAAGTATCCAACCATTGTAAGTCATGTGGGAAAACGGATAAGGAACTCCACAGGAGATACAAACAAAAGAGCTAAGATACTCATATGACATAATTACATCACGTATCTGTCGAGTTTCGTGAGTGGTATAGATACAAAGTCGTCCCCACTTTTCTTTGATTTCTGTAATACAAAAATCGTCAGGAACTCCGTCAGGAAAACTGTCTATAATAGCTTTATTTAAATCTTCAAACAAGAGATCGCCAAATGCTTCAAGCCACCCAGCGGGAATAATGTCCGCCCACGTTACCATGTCGTCCGTTACTTCAAGAGATTTGTCACCAATACGGAGCCACGGGTAACGTTCTGCAAGTTCTTTATTTGTCATCTTCGCTACCCTCATCTGAAACAGGACCGTTGATATCGGGGGGTGCAACAGAACCTTCTACAGGAGTGGCAGGCGAACTGGTACTTGTAGGGTTAGCACCGCCTTCCACAACACTGTAACGAGGAATGTTGGAAATTACATTGTTAACATAACCTACATACAGGTAGTTAAGAGCATTTAGATAGTTAACAACCTGATTCTGGTTTTCACTGTTCCATACCCGGTTCATAGTGTTGAGAAGACCTCGTACGTTTCCACTCTTGTCGTTGATACTTTCAGAAAGAAAATCTGCAAAAGAATAATTCTGGTCAATGTACTGCTCAATGCCTTCATCATTGTAATAAAGATTATCAACTTTGTATATGGTCATTTCTAAACTCCTTTATGATAAACTAGTTTACTCTAATTATAATATATGACTATACTAAATTCAACTAATAATAGGTTGTAAGAGTTTTAAAATATAGGTAGTAAGTTCTTTACTAAGTAAAGACCAAGTTCTTAACTAAGTAAAGACCAAGTTCTTAACTTAGTTAACTCAAATAATAACAATTGAACAATTATATTCATATATATATTATATATAAATATATA
>OIGD01000071.1_pt1 | contig 119037 bp, 126 predicted proteins | sample 1582211 | NCBI WGS metagenome assembly OIGD01 (sample SAMN04414078, study PRJEB24778) | human gut metagenome | material: faecal | host: Homo sapiens
GTAACAAGGTATCCCTACGAGAACGTGGGGATGGATCACCTCCTTTCTATGGAGATATTTTATAGAAAACCAACCGTATGAAACCTTCGGGGCTAGCACATTAAATGTGAAAAGGTTTCAATCAAGAAGCTGCGGACTATTTTACTTGGTTTTGAGAGATCATTCTCTCAGATTATTGAACCATTTGTTGGTTTAGTGATTTTGTTCTTTGAAAAACTAGATAATGCAAAATTGAGTAGTCAATTACTGTCCTAGTAATTGACATTAAGATCTCAAAACTCATTTAATTAGGAATAATGGTGAATAATACGTAAGTGATTGTTTAACGAAAAGTTAAATTATTAAGGGCGTATGGTGGATGCCTTGGCATTAGAAGACGATGAAGGACGCGACAAACAGCGATATTGCTTCGGGGAGTTGTAAGTAAACTTTGATCCGGAGATTTCCGAATGAGGAAACTCACCCATTAGGGTATCATAAAGTGAATACATAGCTTTATTGAAGTCAACCCCGTGAACTGAAACATCTTAGTAACGGGAGGAAAAGAAAGAAAAATCGATTGCCTGAGTAGTGGCGAGCGAAACGGCAACAGCCCAAACCAGTCTTAGGACTGGGGTTGTAGGACACTAATATACGGAGTTACCAAGTTTTATGATAGCAGAACACTTTGGAAAGAGTGACCATAGAAAGTGATAGTCCTGTATGCGAAATCATGAAACCTCTATAGTGTATCCTGAGTACGGCGGGACACGAGAAATCTTGTCGGAATCTGTGGGGACCATCCCATAAGGCTAAATACTCTCTAATGACCGATAGTGAACAAGTACCGTGAGGGAAAGGTGAAAAGAACCCCGGGAGGGGAGTGAAATAGAGAATCTGAAACCATATGCTTACAAAAAGTTCGAGCCCATTAACGGGTGAGAGCGTGCCTTTTGCAGAATGAGCCGGCGAGTTATGGTATTGTGCAAGGTTAAGTGGAAAACACGGAGCCGAAGCGAAAGCGAGTCTTAATAGGGCGATTTAGTACAATGCTGTAGACCCGAAACCGAGTGATCTAGCCATGAGCAGGTTGAAGTTGGGGTAATACCCAATGGAGGACCGAACCAGGGTACTATGTAACGTGCTTGGATGACTTGTGGCTAGCGGTGAAATTCCAATCGAACTCGGATATAGCTGGTTCTCCCCGAAATAGGTTTAGGCCTAGCCTTGAATTATTTCATCCTGGAGGTAGAGCACTGAATGTGGAATGGCCGCGTCTAGCGGTACTGACTGCAATCAACCTCCGAATGCCAGGAATTGTAGATTCAGGAGTCAGTGTATGAGGTGATAACGTCCATACGCGAGAGGAAAACAATCCAGACCATCAACTAAGGTCCCTAAATATATGTTAAGTGGGAAAGGATGTGGAGACGCACGAACAGCTAGGAGGTTGGCTTAGAAGCAGCCATCCTTTAAAGAGTGCGTAATAGCTCACTAGTCGAGTATCTCTGCGCCGAAAATGTACCGGGGCTAAACATATTACCGAAGTTATGGATTTATAATTTATTATAAATGGTAGGGGAGCGTTCTAAGGGCGCTGAAGGTAGATCGTGAGGACTACTGGAGCGCTTAGAAGTGAGAATGCCGGTGTGAGTAACGTAAGGTAGGTGAGAATCCTACCCACTATTTGACCAAGGTTTCCAGGGTCAAGTTCGTCTTCCCTGGGTTAGTCGGGACCTAAGGCGAGGCTGAAAAGCGTAGTCGATGGACAACAGGTTTATATTCCTGTACTGCTTATAGGACTGATGGAGTGACGGAGAAAGCTAGGAAGAGCCAGTTATTGGATTCTGGTCTAAGCGTTTAGGTTGATGCACAGGAAAATCCGTGATATCGATAAGACTGAAGCGTGATGGCGACGTGGTCTACGGACCGCTAAGTCTTCTGAAGCTATGCTTCCAAGAAAAACTTCTAAAGATATGTTATAAGTACCCGTACCTAGAACCAACACAGGTGGTCAAGGAGAGAATCCTAAGGTGAGCGAGAGAACTATGGTTAAGGAACTCGGCAAAATTACCCCGTAACTTCGGAATAAGGGGAGGTTTCTTCGGAAACCCGCAGTGAATAGGTCCAGGCAACTGTTTACCAAAAACACAGGTCTCTGCTAAAGCGTAAGCTGATGTATAGGGGCTGACGCCTGCCCAGTGCTGGAAGGTTAAGATGATTTGTTAGCTGGACGTAAGTCGATAACACCGAAGCTTTGATTTGAAGCCCCAGTGAACGGCGGCCGTAACTATAACGGTCCTAAGGTAGCGAAATTCCTTGTCAGGTAAGTTCTGACCCGCACGAAAGGCGTAATGATCTGGATACTGTCTCAACCATAGACTCGGTGAAATCTTAATACCTGTGAAAATGCAGGTTACCCGCGACAGGACGGAAAGACCCCATGGAGCTTTACTGTAGCTTGATATTGAAGTTAGGTAATTTATGTAGAGGATAGGTGGTAGACTATGATGTATGGACGCCAGTTCATACGGAGTCGCCCTTGGAATACCACCCTTAAATTATTTGACCTCTAACTTACTCCCGTTATCCGGGAGGAGGACAGTGTCTGGTGGGCAGTTTGACTGGGGCGGTCGCCTCCCAAAGAGTAACGGAGGCGCTCAAAGGTTCCCTCAGATTGGTCGGAAATCAATCAAAGAGTGTAATGGTATAAGGGAGCTTGACTGCGAGACCTACAAGTCGAGCAGGTGCGAAAGCAGGACATAGTGATCTGGCGGTAGAATATGGAATTGCCGTCGCTTAACGGATAAAAGTTACCCTGGGGATAACAGGCTGATAGCGCCCAATAGTTCACATAGACGGCGCTGATTGGCACCTCGATGTCGGCTCGTCACATCCTGGAGGTGGATTCGCTTCCAAGGGTTGGGCTGTTCGCCCATTAAAGTGGCACGCGAGCTGGGTTCAGAACGTCGTGAGACAGTTCGGTCCCTATCCGTCGTGGGCGTAGGAAAATTGAGGAGAGCTGTTCCTAGTACGAGAGGACCGGAATGGACATACCTCTGGTGTATCTGTTGTAACGCCAGTTGCAGTGCAGAGTAGCTATGTATGGACGGGATAACCGCTGAAAGCATCTAAGCGGGAAGCCTCCTCCAAGATGAATTTTCCCATTCTTCGTGAAGTAAGATTCCTTGTAGACTACAAGGTTGATAGGCTAGAGGTGGAAGCGTAGTGATACGTTGAGCTGACTAGTACTAATAGATCGAGGATTTAACTTAAACGATTATTCTAAAATTAGATGAATTATATCATTGCATTATCGGGTTTTTTAAAGGACAAAATCCTTTATTGGTGACGATAGCTTAGGTGATACACCTCTTCCCATCCCGAACAGAGAAGTTAAGACCTAATACGCCGAAAATAGTGTAATGCTAAGATAGGTAGTCGCCAGTTTTTTTTTGCTTAAAAATACTTATAAATAGTTAATTTACAAACAAATTATGTAAAATAACAATATTATACTTGTATTAATTATTAGTTATATCTTATAATAGGAATAGGTGATTAGAAATGGAATTTAAATACACATCAAGATCAGTTGATGACACAGTAAGAATTGCTCAAGACATTGAAAGTGAAAAATTTCCAAACATGGTAATTTGCTTATATGGAGAGCTAGGCAGTGGAAAGACTGTATTTACAAAAGGATTTGCTAGTGCAATGGAAATTGAAGAAACAATAACAAGTCCTACATTTAATATTATAAAAGAATACCCATCAGGAGAACTACCATTATATCATATGGATGTTTATCGTCTTGAAGAATCTGATGAATCTATTGGATTTAATGACTATTTTAATAAAGGTGGAATATCTATTATTGAATGGGCTGACATTATTAAAAACAAACTACCTGAAGAACGTTTAGACATTAAATTCAAAGTTATCGACGAAGACACGAGAGTACTTGTATTTATGCCTCATGGTGAAGAATATGAAGAAATCTGTAGTGCGGTATTATAATGACAACATTATTTATAGATACACATCTAAATGATATATTAGTATTTCTTTTGAAAGATGGTAAATGTGTTGATAAAAGAGAAGTTATCAACAAAAAAAACAATAGCGAAGTTTTATTTCCAACTATTAAAGAATTAATTGATGGCAAAAAAATTGATGAAATTATAGTAGTAAATGGACCAGGTTCTTTTACAAGTGTAAGACTGGGGGTTACAATAGCAAAAACATTGGCTTATACTATGGATATTCCTATTAAAACTATAACCTCTTTAGAGGTATTAGCTATAAGTAGTGAAAAACTAAAAGTGGGAATAAGTGATGGTAACGGATGTTATTTAGCAGAATTTGATGAACAATATAAACCATTAAATGATTTTATTTATGTTAATAACTCCGATTTTATCAACATGAAAAACAAAGATGAATATTATATGGAATACTTGGTTGATATAGAAAAAGTTTACTTACATATGAACAATATAAATCCTACAAATGCTCATAATGTAAATCCTATCTACATAAAGAAAATTGGTGTTGAAATTGATAAGAAAAGCAACTAAAAATGATATTAATAAAATAAATGAGCTGGGAGCACAATTACATAGTAATTTTATATATACATATCATATTGAAACTGAAGTAGAAAATAGTTTTTCTATAGTTTTAGTTTCAGAAGATAATAGTATTATAACAGGTTATCTGTATGCCCAAGAGTTAGTGGATAATATTGATTTATTAAGTATTTTTGTTGATAAAAACTATCGTTATCAACATATTGGTACAGATTTAATTAATTATTTACAAGAAAATAGTAATAATAAAACCATTACTTTAGAAGTTTCAAATAAAAATGAAAACGCCATTCTTCTATATAAAAAGTGCGGTTTTAAAGAGGTAGGAATAAGAAAAAAATATTATATTGATAGTGATGCCATAGTAATGAAATGGGGGATTTAAATGAAAGATATATATATCTTAGCAATAGAAACATCATGTGATGAAACAAGCATAGCAATTGTTAAAAATGGTCATGAAGTCGTAGCAATGACTATTTTAACTCAAATGTATACTCATGCAAATTTTGGTGGAGTAGTGCCGGAAATTGCATCAAGAATGCATACAGAAAATATAACAATGGTTTTAGAAGATACTTTAAAAAAAGCCAACATGACTGTTAATGATGTTGATGCTATAGCAGTTACACAAAAACCTGGTCTTCTAGGTTCTTTACTCGTGGGCATAGAATTTGCCAAAGTATTAAGTTATGTATATAACAAACCGTTAATTGCTGTAAATCATTTAATAGGTCATATATATGCTAATGCTATTAATAAAAAGTTAGAGTTTCCTCTTTTAGCTTTAGTTGTAAGTGGGGGACATACAGAACTAGTAATTATGAAAGATGACTACGACTTTGAATTTCTAGGTGGAACCCTTGATGATGCTATCGGCGAAGCATATGATAAAGTTGCAAGAATACTAGGCATACCGTATCCGGGAGGGCCTGGAATAGAAAAGAAAGCTCTAGAAGGCAAAGTAACTTATGACTTTCCAAGGCCAGTAATGGATAACACATATAATTTTAGTTATAGTGGCTTAAAAAGCCGAATAATAAACATTGTTCATAATGAAAAACAAAGAGGAAACGAAATAAGAGAAGCTGACTTAGCGGCTAGTTTTCAATATGTTGCTGTTGATGAACTTGCTAGAAAAACGGATTTAGCCCTTAGAAACACTGGTATAAAACATGTTTTAGTAGCAGGTGGTGTATCAGCAAACAAATATTTACGAAATGAAATAGAAAAAGTAGCAGAAAAAAATGGTGCTAAATTAAACATTCCAGAATTTATATACTGTACAGATAATGCAGCAATGATTGGTGCTGCAGCATACCCCCTTTATTTAAAAAAACAATTTGCAGATTACTCATTAAATGGTGAATCTCAAGCAGATGTTTGCTAGAAAGGCATAAAAATGAATGATAATTTTCAAAAACTAAATAATTTTTTCCAAACAGATTTGCATATAAAGGAATTAATAAGTAATTTATTTCCTAATCCAGCGGATAGATTAAATAAATCTGCACTTTTTAAGTATGTTGATAGATTGGAAGACTCTTTGGATAAAATAGAAATATCCTTCAATAGAATTATCAACACTTATTTTTCTAGTGATTTAAAAAAATATATTGAAGTAGTATTTGATTATTATCATCAAGAAATAAATAGTTGTGGTTACGATTATGATAAATTAGAAAATGCTTTTAAAAAGATATTTGTAAGTATGTCACCTGAGTTAATTGATATAACCAACAATGAAATAAAAGGTTATTATATGTTATCTGGGGTTGAAAAACCTTTAGCTAAAGCAACTTCAATATCAGAAATTTTACATATATTTCATTCTTATGTTTTAAATAATGAAAATATATTACAAAGTTGCAACCTTCTAAAACAAAAAGCTGAAACACGTCTTTATGGTTATCCATCTCAAATAGCTGAAAATATTTTTAACTCTTTAGATGACTATTTTAGTGATTCACCCAAAATAATTGTTTCTTTAAATGAAACTCACATTCTTATGATGCTAAGGGATTTTGGGCATGCAACAACTTTAGATATCAACATTGAAAATGATGAAGCTTGGATAGAGTATTTTATTCCAAAAGTGTGTAATTATCTAATGGTAAATGAACTTCCAGGTGTAAGAAAAGTAGATAAAAGTTCAAATTGGACCAAAGGAACATTAAGAGTTAAAGTAAGTAAACTTGGTGAATACTTAAACAATTTTATTAAAATGATACCAACAGATGATGAAATGTTTATTAAAGGTGGAATTGTGTACGAAGAAAGAACAACAAGATAAAAAATGTTGCTAAAAATTATAGACAAACGAATAAATATTTGCTATAATGTGTATTACATGGGGAAGTACTGGTTTCGACATGTATTACTAGGCATGACTGCAAGTGGTCGGCATACCTTAAGTGCAAAATTAAAATTAAATGATGAAGCTAATTATAGTTTCGCTCCTGCTTTTGCCTAATAGAAGGTAAGGGAGCACTTCTATTCAATTTCTCTTATAGGTTGAACTAGGGGTTAATAAATATAAGATATAATATATTAATTGCTTAGGTTAGTATATCGAATTTCACTAAACTTACTAATTAATAGGTTAGTGTAGAGCCATTTTAGTTAGGACATTTAAATCTACCTAAACTTGTAGACGTTGTGATATAGGGTATATTGGACAGGAGTTCAATTCTCCTCTTCTCCACCAAATTAAATTCAAATTCCTTTTATAGGAATTTTTAATTTTAATAAAGAGGTTTTATCATGAACAATTATGAAATAATAATTAACAAATTGCAAACATCAAAATTTAGAAATAGTTTTCATTTAAAAGAAAAGGAACTAAATTACATTAAAGAAAAAGGAATGGATACAATAAAAAGTCATGCTATAGATTTCATAAATCAAAAATTAGCCCCAGCAAATCCATTAAATGATGGCAAGCAAACTCCCATGAAAAATCATCCAGTATTTATAGCGATGCATGCTTGTGCCTGTTGTTGTAGATCTTGTCTATATAAATGGCACAACATTCCTAAAAATAAAGAATTAAATAACAAAGAAAAAGAATATATATTAAATTTACTAATGACATGGATAAAAAAAGAGTTAATAAACAATACAAATTAACTTTTTTGGTTAATAAAGTACAAATTTTGTTTTCAAACAAGCAAAAACATGATATCATTATATATAGTGTCATTGCATTTTATTACATGGGGTGGAGTTATGAATAAACCATATGCATATTATGAACATAAAAAATTAAATAATTTCAAAGAATTATTAACTTTGAATTTAGGAAATAAAAAAGATGAAGTAGCTTTTATTTTTAATAATGCCAAAAAAGAAGAAATAAAAAAAACATACAATGATTTTTACAATGATGTAACTTTAATGAGCAATTATTTAAGTAACAATTACAAAAACAAACATATTGCATTAATCGGAGAAAATTCTTATAATTATCTAGTATTATTTTTTAGTATTATTATTAGTAAAAATGTAGCAGTATTAATAGATAAAGATTTATCAAAAGAAAAAATCCAAGAATTACTAAAGAAAAGTGATAGTAAAGTTCTATTTTATTCTAAAGACTATTGTGATATAGATGGATTAGAAAAAAAATATAAGTCATACTTTATTGAAGATATAGAAAACATTATAAAAACTAGTAAGGATTTAAGTTTTAAAGATAATAAAGCTAAAAACGAATGCCGAGTTATATTTTTTACATCCGGTACAACAGGAGCTAATAAAGGTGTCATGTTAAGTGAAAAAAACATTTTGAGTGATATTTATGGCGCGAGTTCACTATTTAAACCAGATGGATTAGTATTTTCGTGTTTACCATTTCATCATGCTTTTGGCCTTATTACAAGCATTTTAAAACCATTTTATTATGGTGTACCAGTATTTTTAAATCACAGTTTAAAATATTTAACAAATGAATTAAAATCATCAGCACCAAATACCATGTTTGTAGTACCAGTATTTATAGAAAACTTTTACAAACAAATATGGAAAAATGCTCGTTTAACAAAGAAAGATTACATGTTAAAAACAATGATAAAACTAAGTAATAGCTTACTAAAAGTTGGAATAGATTTAAGAAGTTACTTATTTAAATCAATAACCAAAAACTTTGGAGGCAACTTAAAATATATCATCTGTGGAGGAGCATTCCTTGATAAAAAATATGTTAAATGGTTTAGAAGTATAGGTATTGAAATATTAAATGGCTACGGAATTACAGAATGTTCTCCAGTTTTAGCAGTAAATAGAAATGACTATTACAAAGATGGTTCAGTTGGTCAAGTGGTCCGCGGAGCTACCATAAAAATAGAAAACAATGAAATTTTAGTTAAAGGTGACATAGTAATGCTTGGTTACTACAAAGATGAACAAGCCACTAAAGAAGTTATGAAAAAAGGCTATTTTAACACTGGTGACTTTGGTTATTTAGATGAAGAAGGTTTCCTTTATATAACTGGTAGAAAAAAGAATTTAATAATATTAAGTAATGGTGAAAACATATCTCCTGAAGTAATTGAAGAAAAACTTTCTAAAGACAAAGGTGTCTGTGAAGTAATAGTTTATGAAAAAGATAATAAACTTATAGCAAGTATATATCCAACGGAAGAATATTTTGGTAACACAAGTTACTTTAATGGATTAATATACAAATACAATAGTAAAGTACCTAAAAATCACCAAATATCATCAGTTACATTAAGAACAGAAGAATTTCCCAAAAATAATAATCGAAAAATATTAAGAAGTAAAGTTATGGAGGAAGAAAAATGAAAGAAGAAGTAATAAAAATAATAGCTAGTGTTGCAGAAGTACCAGAAGAAAGTATTAATTTAAATACAAATTTAATCGCTGATTTAGACTTAGAATCATTAGACTTAGTAACATTAGTATCAGAAATCGAAAACAAATATGAATTAGAAATTCCTGATAAAGAAATTAAAAAAATTCAAACAGTTGAAGATATTGTAAATTTCCTAAGTAGCCATGTATAAGTTATTCACAAAAGAAAACACTACATCCAAAGATTTGTTAAAAGATGTTTTAAAAAATGAACTAAATATTACTAATTATGAGCTTACATTCAATAAATATAACAAACCATATTTAAAGAATCGTAACATATATTTTAATATTAGTCACGATAAAAACACAACCGTCCTTGTTACCAGTGATAAAGAAATCGGTGTAGATATCGAATATTACACATATAAAGAAAGTGTAATGAAAAAGTATTATAATGAATTTGAACAACAAGAAATAATAAATTCAAATAATAAAGAATATGAATTTACTAGGATTTGGGTTATGAAAGAAGCTTTTGTGAAAATGAAAGGGCAAGGTATATCATATGGCTTACAAAATGTGGATACAACAAGATTAAAAAAACAAATTAAGTTAATAAGTAATGAAAAGTATATAATAGCAATATGTCAAAGTGAGGAGTAGAAATGAACATTTTATATTGTGGAGATACCAACATAGCTGATGGATTAATAATATCCATATTATCATTAATAAAACATGAAAAAGATGTATTAAACATTTATGTATTTAGTATGGATTATGATGCTTCAAAAGGTGTTAGCAAAAAAGCAATACAAAAATTAGATGATTTAGTAAAAAGTGTTAACAAAGAAAGCTTTGTAAAATTAATTGATGTTAAAGAATATTTCTTAAGTGAAATACCATCAAGTAATATAGATACGATGTTTACTCCATACTGCATGTTACGTCTTTATGCTGATTTAGTACCTGATATGCCAAGTAAAATAATGTATTTAGATAATGATGTTGTGGCATATAATTCTTTTAAAAGTTTTTATGATTTAGATAATTCTAAATACGAAATAGTTGGTGCTAGAGATTTCTATGGTCAATATTTTTATAGTAAAAATAAAATAAGGAAAGATTATTTAAATTCAGGAGTATTAATATTAAATTTAGATTTAATAAGAAAAAGCGGTAGCTTTAAAAAAGCTCGCAACATGTGTCAAACAAGAAAATTGTTACTACCTGACCAAGCTGCAATTAACAAATATTGCAAACCAAAACTAATTGTTAAAAGAAAGTATAATGAACAACATACTTTAAAAAAAGATACAGTATTTCGTCATTTTACTACAACTTTTAAGTTCTTTCCGTACTTTAGAACTCAAAAAGTTAAACCATGGAACATAGATAGATTACATGAAATCTTAAAGTGCCATGAATTTGATGACATCCTAGAACGTTATCAAAAATTGAAGGAGGATATTAAGTGAAAAAAACAATACCTATATTTTATGCTATTGATGATGGATATGCCAAGTTTGTAGCAGTTTCAATTAAATCACTAATAATGAACGCAAATAAAGATTATAATTATGATATAAATGTTATATATGAAAATTTAAGCAGTGAAAATGCCACAAAATTAATGGATTTAGAAACAGAAAATTGTAAAATAATTTTAACTGAAATGAATAAAAATCTAAGTATGATAACAGATAAATTAGGAAATAGACTTCGTGAGTATACATTTACATTAACAATTTATTTTCGTTTATTTATACCAGTTATGTTTCCAAAGTATGATAAGTGTATTTACATTGACTCAGATACAGTAATTACTGGGGATATCTCTGAACTTTTCAATGAAGATTTAGAAGATAATTACTTAGGATGTGTTATAGATAAATCTACAATTGATAATGAAATATTAGCAAGTTATTTTGAAGAGGTCGTGGGTATCCCTCGCGATAAATACATAAATTCAGGTATGCTTTTAATGAATTCAAAAAAACTACGTGAATTAAAAATAGATGAAAAATTTTTAGATTTATACACAAAATATGGTTTTGATGTTGTAGCACCAGACCAAGATTACATAAATGCCATGTGTTATGGACATATTAAATATTTAAAAGATGAATATGATGCTATGCCAAATCCCAATAATAAAGAATTAGAAAATCCTATCATAGTTCATTACAATTTATTTTTAAAACCTTGGCAATATGATGAAGTACAATACAAAGATTATTTCTGGAAATATGCTAAATTTACACCATATTATGAAGAAATATTAGCAATAAAAGACAGTTATACCGATGAAGATAGAAAAAAAGACTCTGAATGGATGAACCTTATGGTAAAAAGAGCATCTATGTTAGTAAATGAAACAACCACTTTAAAAAATATTTTTGAAAGTGGAAAGGAAAACCGCCTATGATAATCGGAGGTAGTAAAAAAGAAGTTATAAAAAACATTGAAACAAACATAAATAATAATGAATTAAACAAAAAAGTTGAAGTCGGAGACCCCAATCTAACTGAAGAAGAAAAAACAAAATATATAAATAAATTTTATCAAAATCAAAAAAGTCCAATATATTTTATCAAAAATAAAATAGCTAATAAAACTGTTAGAAAAATAGCTAAAGAAATATATCCTAATATAAATATAATTGGGTTAGAAAAATTAAATTATGTTGATTTAACAAATGGAGCAATAATAACAAGTAATCATTTTAATCCTTTAGATAGCTACAACATTAGAAAGATAGTTGAAGAAAAACTACATAAAAAACTTTATATTGTAGTACAAGATACTAACTTAGCAATGCCTGGAGCTCTAGGTTTTTTATTCAACAATATTGAGGTAATTCCTTTATCAAAAAGTCCAAATTATATAATAAAAAAGTTTATGCCTGAGTTAAAAAAAATATTATCAAAAGGAAATTTTGTTTTAATTTATCCAGAAGAAGAAATGTGGTTTAATTATAAACTTCCAAGACCTTGTAAACGTGGAGCATATCAATTTGCACATGAACTTGATGTCCCAGTTATTTCTTGTTTTGTTAAAATGACAGACACGAATATTACAGATAATAACGAATTTAATATTGTAAAATATGATGTATTTATAAACAAAGTAATTTATCCAGAAAAAAATGAAAGCATTAAAAGTGACTCACGTAAAATGGCTGAAGTTGATTATGAAACAAGAAAAAAAGCATACGAAGATGCTTATAATAAAGAACTAAAATATGAATTTGATATCAAAGATATTGCAGGTTGGAAAGATATTTAATTATCTTTCTTTTTATATGCCACAAATTCTACATTTGATATTTTGCTTCTTTCTATCATTTTATTACTAACAGCTTCAGCTAAAGATTTACTTTTTTCTTTTCTAGACAATTCATTATCAACTACAAAAGGACCATCAACATAAATAACTACTTTAGGTTTTTTAAATAATTTACTTTTTTGATAAGTTGTTGTTGCACAGTATACTTCTTTTTCTTCTTCAACTGGAAAAGTAAAAGCACTAGTTTTAAATGGTCTGATTTTCGTATAATATGGCCATACATGTGCTTCAGGATACACAATAATTGGGTGATTATTTCCATAATATTTTATAGATTCTCTAAATTTAATCATATTATGAATACCATCAGGTATAACTAAAGCCCCAAGAGTAGGAAGAAGCTTACCCAAAAGAGGTATCCCAAGATTAGCTTTATTAACCACATAATATGGTCTTTTATATCTAGTTATAAAGGGAGGAATAAAAGCATCTCCAACTTCTTGTGTATGATTTATATATAAATAATAGCTTTTTTTATTTTTTAAAACTTTTCTATTTTTAATACTAACATGTAAAAATAGTTTAATATAAATAAAACTAATAACAAAAAATATCCAATAAATTATATAAGACCAAATTACATAAAAGATATTTTTATGAACCCATTTATAATTATCTTTTAAAATGTATTCTTGATTTTTAGATTTAACTACATCACTATCAAAATCTTCATAATAATAAATTTTCTTCATAACTATCACACATTAATTATAGCACAGAAAATAGACAAATGCACTTTAAAAATATGGACTAGTTCATATAATATAGTGAGGTGAATACAATGAATTATTTAACATATCCATTAAAAGTTATGAATATTACCCAAGGGTACAACGATAATTATACTCATAAAAGACATTCAGAAGGTAATTTAAAAGATTATCCAATTGATGATGCCTGTGGAAGTGGTAACAATAGTTATTTTTATTGTCCATGTGATGAAATGGTAGTAAAAAAGGTTTATGGAGTTGGTCTTAGAGCATCAAACACTGTATGGCTAGAAAGTACAACTCCAGTTATAACACCAACATTTACAGATTACATTACTATAATGATAGTTCATCCTAAAGATAAGGATTTAAAAAATGTTTATGTTGGAAGAAAATATCAAAGAAATGAAGCATTATTTCCAAAAGGAGCAGATGGTTTTGCAACGGGACCACATTTTCACATCACTTTAGGGCGAGGAAAAATGTCTGGTTCAGGCTGGACTAAAAACAATCTAGGTTTATGGATATTAAAAACAACTGGTTATAATATTAAACCAGAACATGGAATGTTTATAGATAAAAACTTTACCACTATAAAAAACACTAGAAATATTGAATTCTTATCCCTAAATGATGAAGAAAAAGAAGAAGATAACATTTTTTACACAACAGCAAATTTAAATATTAGATACGGTCCCGGAGCTAACTATAGATTTGTAAATTTATTACACAAAGATACACAAATTAAAATAGAAAGCATTACAAATGGATGGGCAAAAATAAATGATAAAGAATATGTTGCTAGTGCTTATCTTACAAAAACCAAACCAAAATTTTTCTATTTATCCAAAATAACAACAGCAGCTCTTCTAAATGTTAGAAATAAACCAAATGGTAATGTTATCCTTTATAAAATACCTAAAAAAACTACTGTAAGTGTAATGAAAAATAAAAACAATTGGACACAAATTTATAATAATCGTTGGGTATACAGTAAATATTTAAACTAACAATTGCTTATTTTTAAAATTTATTATACAATATAATTAGGTGATATAAATGGGACAAGTATATGATAAAGCATTGGAATTTAAACGTAAACATCCAGGAGGAGTAGTATGGAATTTAAAAGACCATTGTAATGTAGTGGAAAAACATCTTAATCCCGGAGAATATGTAACATTTGCTTTTGCAGGTCAAAAAAATGACAAATTTTATGATTTATTTCAAACATGTGTTGTAGTTTTAACAAACAAAAGAATACTTATTGGTCAAAAACGTGTTGTCTGGGGTTATTTCTTAAGTTCAATTACACCAGATTTATATAATGACTTATTAGTTTACCAAGGTCTTATCTGGGGTCAAATCAAAATTGATACTGTAAAAGAAGAAGTAACAATATCAAATCTTCCTAAAAGTGGTCTTGATGACATAGAAACAAACATAACAGAAATGATGATGGAAGAAAAACAAAAATATGGTCATGAAGAAAACTAATGTAAAAAAATTACGGAACCTAATTATATTTTTGCTTGCTATATTTTTAATATTTATAATACTTCTAAATACATCTCACAACTATAATTTAGAATATACTATAAATGATGTCAAAGTAAATGAAAATTATCATAAAAAAGCAAAATATTATAGTTTTGTATTTACATATGAAAATAATGAATATGAAGTAATATCTTTTGATAAATATACTAACAAAAGAAAATTAGTAACAGACATATCCATTTCTAAAGAAAATGATAATACATGTCTTTCATTTACATCAAAGTATGTTAATTTATATGATGTTTGTAAATCATCAGATACATTTTATTATAAAAATAACAATAATGACTTTAAAACTAATAAAACATATAAAAATATATTAATTGATAATTTAAACAATCAAACCTTTTTGTTATGGAACTATCATGAATTTGTTTACTTAAGTCCTAAAAAAGAAACAACAATTAGTTTATTTAATAAAGATGTATACAATTTAAACTTAATTTATCAAACAGACAATACTTTATTAATACCAAACTACAATGAAGATTATAAATTTACTAAGATATATCAAATAAATTCTAAAAATGCCAAAACTAGTGAAATAAACTTACGTTTTGAATTATATTTTGATAGTTATTTTCTAGGGGATTACAAAAACAGAGTTTACTTATATGATAATAAAAATGAATTAGAATACTATCTTGATTTAAAGAAAAAAGAAATTTATAAAACTGATTATAAAATACTTATTAATAAAAAATGGGAAAGTGTTACTAATCAAAAACTAAAAAACAACAAATTATCATTTGAAGAAACTAAAATATATAATTATACTTTAAAAGATAATAAATTATATGGCGGTTTTAACAAAGATTATTTAGTAACAAATAAAGAAGTAAGTAAAATTATTAAAACTGATAATTTAGATATCTATTACATTTCTAATGATACATTATATTATTTTAACCCATTATATGGTGAAAAAACATTACTTAAATATAGTGAGTGGGAATTTAATAACAACAATATGATATTTATCTTTTAACTAAAATAAATATTTTACATATCCTATACTAGGAGTGATAATGTGTTTAATAATTATTTAGTAAAAAATGGAGAAAATATTAAAACAATAGCAAGTAAATTTAATGTTTCTCCCCAAGAACTTATGCATATAAATAATTTATATTTTGATAGTGATTTAAGGGCAGGTACGGAAATAATAATACCTAAAAATGAAGAAAGGTATTTTAATACTTATGTAATTGAAAGCGGAGATTCTTTATATAGGATAGCAGAAAAATATAATATAAATCCCACACTACTTGCTAGTCTTAATGGCTTAGAAATGGAAGATTACATCTATCCTGGCCAAGAGCTACTAATTCCTAAAAACAATTACAGTTATTACATCACTGCAGAAGGAGATACACTAGATACAGTTAGTAAAGTATTTAAAATATCAAAACTTGACTTACTTAATCAAAATGAAACAATATATTTACTAAAAGACCAAGTATTAGTAACAAAAAGATAGAAACAACTTTACAAAAGGTTGTTTTTTTTGATAAAATTATATTAGAAAAGGGTTGGTTAAAATGATTTTAAAAAAGCCATATGCATTTTTAATTAAAAATTTTAGAAAAATTCATTTTATTCTAGCTATTTTAAGTGTGTTTATCATAATTAAAACTAACACTATAGTAACATTTTTTAAAGATTACATAGCTAATAACTATACTGTTGCAGTTACTGATACATTAGTAAAAGATACAATTAGTAATTGGTTATATGTAAGTATTATTTTAACAATTATAGCTTTAATACTTATATATATTCTTTTAAAAACCAAGAAAAAACCTCGTAAATTTTATTTATTTTCAATAATTTATTACATGATTTTATTAACATTTATTATCATTGCATCAATCCTTATTTCTTCTTTAACGAGAGGCCTGTGGGATACAGCAAGTGCAAGAATATATCGTGATTTTGCTAATATGATTTTTTATCCAAGTTTTATTTTTCCAATTATCACATTTATTAGAAGCCTTGGATTTAATATTAAACAATTTAATTTTAAAAGTGATTTAAAGGAACTAGAAATAACAGATAAAGATAGTGAAGAAATAGAACTTAGTTTAAATTTTGACAATTATAAAGCTAAAAGAACTATTCGTAGATTTATCCGTGAATTTAAATATTATTATGAAGAAAATAAAAAAATATTTTATCTAATTGGTATTATTTTAATAATTATATCAGGATTTTTAATTTATAAAAATACTGAAAAAACAAAATATACTTATAGTGAAAATAAAACATTTACAAGTAATTATCTTTCTTACAAAATAACAGATAGCATGATTACTAATCTTGATTTAAAAGGTAATACAATAAGTAATGACAATTATTATGTTGTTATAAAATTTGAAGTAAAAAATAGTACTAACAAAGACTTAAGAATAAACTATGATAATTTTAAACTTTATTATGGCAAAAATTATGTATATCCCTCTCTAAATTTAGGTAATAATTTTCTTGATTTTGGAGACCCATACATGAATGACTACATAAAAGTAAATGAAAATAAAACATATATCATGGCATATGAAATAGATAAAAAATACAAAAATAGTAATTTTAAAATAGTTCTATATCTAGGGACATCTACTAAAAGTAATGATTTTCTAGCTAAAACAGCTACAATTAAGTTAAATCCAGTTACATATGATAAAGTAGAAAGAATAAGAAATGCTAGTATAAATGATTTAGTATCTTTATCTGGTACATCACTAAAAAATTCAAGTATAAACATAAAATCAGTACTAATTACTAATAGATATGAATATCAATATGATTGTGGTTATAAGACAGATAGATATAAATGTACAGATTTTGTAGTGGCTGATTCTTCATACCAAAACAAAGTATCTCTAATAGTAATGGATTATGACTTAACTTTAGATAATACAACATCATCTTATCAAAACATCAATGATTTAAATGCTTTTGCATCTAATTTTATGAAAATAGAATATACTTTACTAGGCACAACCAAAGTAGCTAATGTTAAATATAAAAATCCATCAAGAACTATAAACAAACTAATTTTAGAAACTGATGGAGAAATAAATGATGCTGATGCCATTAATCTATTAATAACTATTAGAAATAGAGAATATGCTATAAGATTAAAGTAAGAAAGTTATAAAGAGAAAAAGACTTGACTGTTATTAAATATGTGATATATTTATATTAGATAGGAGAACGTGATTTAAATGAAAAAAATTATATTGTTGTCAATTTTAGTTTTATGCTTAAGTGGATGTCAAAAAGATAATGACAAACTTCTAGCAGATGGTTATGAAATAACTCCAGTGGGAAGCACTGAATGTAGTAATGAAACTCCATACTATATGGATGATGAAAGAACTGTTTATCTAGCATGTTATGAAAACATAAATCTAACTAAAGATAATAAGAGTATCTCTTTAAATGAATATTTAGTTGATAATTCTTTAGATAGTTTCATAAGTAAGTTAGATAAAGATACAAAAAGTACTACATTAAAAGATGGTGGAACTAAAATATACAAAAAAGATGATTTTACCATAGTTGTATGTAATAAAATGACAGATGGTATGGTAGTATCTAAAGACATTCATATTGGTAAAGATTATGACAAAAACAATAATATTTGTGATGTATCATCAACAGATATAGTGGAAAGAGAAAAATAATCATAAAAGGTAATAGTAAATATTATCTTTTTTTATGTATTAAAAAAAGCCCAAATAACAGGGCTTTGATTATTAATTTGAGCTAATGTCGTAGATATCTACAACTTTTTTTCAATAAACGAAATGATATATAAATATTAATCTAATATTATTTTAGCATATAATAAGTATTTTTACCAGTACCTGATTGAATTAAAGTATTATTACTTATCATATTGTTTAAAATATCAATAGCTCTAGTTTTAGATACATCAAGCAATGATTCTACTATTATTCTATTTATTTTATTATTTTTCTTTAGATATTCAATAATTTGTTCTTCTTGTGTTAAATTAGTTGGTAGATTTTTGATGTTATCATTTTTAACATAATTGACATTATATAAAGTTACTTTGAATACATTTTCGGTATCCAATATTAATGGTTGCTTATCAAAGCCTTTATATGATTCAATGATTCTTCCAATACCAGTTCCAAAACTTTCTACATATTTTAATCTATAAAATATATTTGCTAAATTAGGATTTCTTGATTCAGAAACACCATTGTATAAATCTTCTATATTAAGACCTTTGATTAATCCACCTAAAGATGTAATTTCAAAATGATCATCAAACAATGATATTAATATACTACCCGTAAAATGATAATCACGATGTATAACAGCATTTAATAAAGATTCTCTAATTGCATATTCTGGATAATCTCTTGTATCAATTCTCTCTAAACCTATAATTTTTCCTTTAGTTTTGTTATATAAATCTAAATATTCAAATGTATCATTTACTTGCTTTAGTACAGAACCAGTAAATTCCTTTCTATCTTTAAATTCTAATTTACTATTTCCATTAAAAATAGCACATTTTATTGAATAAGGGCATTCATCTGATAAAAGCAATCCTAAATTAGTATATTTATTATTTAAATTAACAATATTTAATGCTTTAAATTTATTATCATTAATTTCTATGTTATGATTTTTAAAAATATTTTTCAAATATTCAAAGTGTAAATCTTGAACACTTGAAACATTATTTTCAAAAGAATTGTTATTACTTTCTATTAGCATCTTTTTTATAACTTCTTCACTTGCTTGTACTGATGTGTTTCCATGTCTTAAATAAACACCTGACGATTTCAAACCTTTATCAGATAAATAATATGGCTTATTTGGTGCTTCACTAATTTTAACTATAATTATGTCTTTGTCTTCAATTCTTTCTATATATATTTTAGTATAAAGCGTTAAATCTGATTTAATACCTTCACGTATCATTCCACTTAATGCTTCTAAATCTTTATTAGCATTTTTTAAGCCAATAACATTTCCACTATCATCAATGCCAATATAAATAGTTCCGTTATTAGTATTAGCAAATGCAACAATTTCTTTTTTTATATCTTTAGTTAATTCAACTTTTAATTCAGTCTTTTGATCTTCTATGTACATTTTTATCACCCAATAATATTATATACAAAAATAAAAATATTATCAATTGATTCGACCACTTTTCGACCACTTTTCGACCATCATTGTTTTATGTATTAAAAAATCGAACTAAAAAGTTCGACTTAATATTAATTTAAACCAATGTCGTAGGTATCTACAACTTTTTCCAATCACGAAATGATATATAAATATCAATCACAAAATATAGTTTATCAAAAAATGAAAAAAGTGGCAATTATTTCTTAGTGCCTTTATTCATTTTTTTAATTAATACCGGCCCTGATTCTTGAATTTCTGACATAACAGGAGAATTTAATGCCTTAGTATAATTTTCTACTGGTTCATCAATAAATTGTTTATCTGATACTAATTCAGCATCAGATGTTTGATAAGAGCAATCTTCTTTTAAACTGCTATCAAAATCAAGCATTAAATTAAATAATTTAGCCATTTTATTAACCATTTCCGTATCAGTACTTGATATTATTTCTTGTGCTATTTTATCATTGCAAGAAATAATCGAACTAATTTCTCCAGTGCTTTGTATAGGTATTAGTAGTCCAACTAATTGGGCTGTATTCAAGGCAATTCCCAAATTCAAATAATTGTTTTCTGGATTTGTATAATCTTTTTTAGGACATATATCTTGAAATAAATCTCTAAATTCAGGTAATGAATAAAATCTATATAACTTTTTTTCTAATTCATTATGTTTTATGATTGGAGAACAACCATTTTTAAAATTCATTGCACAATATAATCTTATAAAATCAATTTCAGAAAATTCGGGATATTTAACAGTTTCTTTAATCATAATAAAACCTCCATCTATATAATATTATACCACATATAATGTGAATTTTTATATTTTTTAGTATCATTTATATTATTTAAATATTAAATTTCAATATTGTAATCATCTTTTTCTTGGGATGATTTCCTTGTAAGATACATATTTTTTACATTTTTTTGTTCTTGTTCTATAATATTTACAATTAATAATATTTTTTATAAATTATAATTTTATGTACCTAAAATGTACCTAAAATAAAAATTGTATTAAAAAAACCCAAATAACAGGGCTTTTATTACTATTTGGAGGAACCGACCAGATTCGAACTGGTGATCAGGGTGTTGCAGAACTTAACCATTGGAAAGCAATATGTTATTTTTTCGCATAAAAACAGGACATATCAAAACACATCAAAATATAAGATTTGTATAAAAAAATAAAGTTTTTTGAGTTTTTTTGAATAGTTTGGACACAAATTGGGCACTAAATTTTATCAAAAAAAAAGAAACATTTTGATTTTAAAAATCAAAATGTTAAAACATTGGGGTTTATAGAAATATTTTTTTCTCTTTGGATTTTAATAGAGTTATCTGCGTTAAATTTTTTATAAGTTTCAATTTTAATATTTAAACTATCTTTATCACAATCAATAAAATATCCCAGATTATTATTACTAGCCAAAATAACGCTTTTAATATTTTTTATAGAGTTAAAATAGTTATCTGAATTAACAGGAGCGTACGAAATCAAGTCAATTTTTTTTAGTTCTTCATCGGTTAAAGATTCCATAGGGTAGTCATTTATAATTTTTACTATTAATTCAATATTTAGGTCAATATATTCAACATCATTAAATAATTGAAAATCTATTGTGTTTCTTAATTTTTTTAATTCTTCAGTATCAACATGAGTATAATATTCTTCAAGAACTCTTTCAGTATTTCCCAACATTTTTGCAATATCTTTTTTTGGTACTCCTTTTTTTTCAAGAATATTTGCTACTGTATGTCTTATTCTATGCAAATCAACATCTTTTATATCATAACGTTTTTTAAAATTTCTCCAATATGTAGACAATTTATTAGGATCAACAGGTCTATTGTCTTCCGTAAAAATATCTTCATAGTTTTTAACATTTCTTCCATCTCTGTATGTTGTAAATATATAATCGGTGGTTTGAACATCAATACCACTAGCTTTTTTAAAGGTGAGATATTTTTTTAAAGAACTTATTGCTACATCAGATAAATAGTTAGTTCTATAACTATTAACACTTTTTAAAGCTTTAGAACGAACTCTACTATAATCTTTGTTTTTGTCTTTTGCATTAATTCTATTATTATTTTTATATTCTTCCAAAAAGGATATTGGTACAGATGCTGTTCTTGCATAATTGAAATTTACTTCTTTATTTTCAAAATCTATATCACACCAACGAAGTCCACAGCATTCTTCTCGTCTACAACCTAATGAAAAGATAATATATAAAAATGTTTTTAATCTTATATCAGCATATTTATCAATACATTTAATTGCATATTTTGCATCCTCTATATGGAAATAGTTTAATTCTTTTTTATTTCTTTTTGGCTTAGGTTTATTTGTAACATCATTGTAAGGATTGGTTATAATAATTTTTTTATTAACCCAAAAATTAAAAATTGCATTCAAAGTTTTAATATGATTGGCTATTGTTTGTTCAGATAAATTTTTATTTGGATTTGCATTACTAGGTGTATGTCTTAAATGTGTAATAAAATCTTCAACTAAATTGGAGTCAATTTCATTAACTTTATAATTTCCAAAGAAATCTATTATATAAGAGTTGATTTTCCTATAATTGTCAAAAACAGAATTTATGTCAATATCATTGCGTTTTTCTCTCTCAAAAAGATTTTCAATATACATTTCAACTCCATCGGAAAACTGTAGCGAATTATATTCATTTATAGTAGTAATCGTAGCATCTGAATTTAATTTTTTTTTGAACTTAATAGCTCCCAAGAGTGTACCACCGTAAACTTTTGATAACCTTTTTCCAATAGTAGCACGAACCCTATATTTTTCATTTGGTATAATTTCTTGAATACCTTTTAAATCATTTTTGGTAATTTTAAGTGCTTTAGCATCAGCTAGAGAAATTGAAAAATTTGTTAAATCTTTTTTGCCTAAATCACTTTTTTTTGCATCTCTTGGCACTAATTAAGTCTCCTTGATTTATATGCATTTTTTTTGTTTGAAAATAAAAAATCTTCTATATCCTTTTTTTTATAAAATCTAGTTTTACCAAGTAAAATACATGACAATTTTTTTTCATTAACTGCTTTATTAATTGCATAGGTAGTAAGCATAGGGTATAAAACTAAAATTTCTTTCAATTTATAAAGATTGTCATCTTCTTGTACTAACTTAAATTTTTCGTTTTGTTCTTTAATTTCATAGTTTTTTACAAAGTCTGCAATTGCATAAATTATATCGCTTAACTTTTGTTGTTGATTAATAAATTATACCTCCTTAAATACTTATTCCATTTAAATGTTCAATTTTATCATTTAAACCATAATAAGCACCAACAATATCTTTAATATCATTTATTATACCTATTTTTATGTCTTTAATAATAGAATATTTTTTAAAATTAACGTTTTCAACATCTATCCAATTATTATTTGCATCAACATTTGCATGGCTACTAAAAGCTACATTTATCTTTTTTTCATCAAGTGATTCGTATATCCAAATTACTAAATCATTATAGTTATTATAGGTACTAAATATTTTTAGTAAATATCCTTGTCCAATTTTATTATTAAAAACTTCTATAATCCCATCAATTTCCTTAAAATCTACTTCACACATTCGGCGAAATGATTTTATTATATCATCACTTCTTTTTAAACTTTTATGCAATATTAACATTTATTTCCTCCTTTCGCATAAAATATAGTGTAAGGCATACAAAATGGCACAATTTAATTGACAAAAAAGCCATATTAGTGTAAAATTAACTTACACGGGTTAATTAATTATTTAATTCGCAATGGATCTATAGCCAAGTGGCTAAGGCAAGGGACTGCAACTCCCTGATCGTTGGTTCAAATCCGACTAGATCCTCCAAATTTGACAATTATAAAGAGGGCAAAGCCTTCTTTTTTTACTTGTTTTTTAAATAGAAAACCCCATCATTTTCTCATAATTCAAATCCATTTCTTTATCAACCATTTTATTATAATTGTTAATTATTTTTTTGCTATAATTAACGATAGTATTAAAAGAATCATCAATTTCGCTAAAATCTTTATTTTTACTCCAAGAGTAGAGATACATTATTGAATAATCCTTAGTTTCAAGCCCTAAATATTTTGATACAACATAAGCTATAGACTCCGCCTCGCTTTCATATTGCTCTCTATGTTCTTTATATTCTTTATTATTTTCTTTTAGATGATTATGAGCAAGTGCATGAGCATATTCATGTATAATAACTTTTAAACGCATTAGATTGTTTAGACCATTTTTAATTACAATTGTGTTAGTAGCCAAATCACAATACCCCTTTGCACCTGATTCTATATTTTCATATTTAACTTTAAATCCATCTTTATATATTGCTTTTATAAAAATATCCGTTGCATAATCAGCTCTAGGATTATCAAGAACAGGGTTCATTGTTTTATCAATTTCTTCGAATGGCATATTTGTTTGTTTAGCATCAAAAACATTTCCAACTCTAAAATGTGTTATTTTTTCTACATACATAGTAACAGACTCATCATCTGTATTTTTTAGTTTTTTCATTTCTTCTTCACTTAACAAATAAATAGGTTTTATTTCGTATTGAGAATCATCAATTTTAATTTTAATAAATTTTAAAAAAACAGGAACTAATATTTTTATTCCTGTTTCACCATTATTAATTTTATAACCCATTTGAGAAAATGTTTTAAATGATGCAACATAAGTTGCATTTGGCTTTTGTAACCAAATTAAACACAAATTATTGAATGAATAATTATTGAATTTTACAATATTATCTAAAAAATTTTTAACATCTGATTCACTGCTAAAACTATTAATAGCTTCTTTTTTTAAAGTGTGCAAAATATTTTTAACATCATTTTCTAGTGTTTTCTTTTCTTCCTCGTTTTTACAATTTTTAGCTTTAAAACTTAATTCTCCAATTTCTTTTATTTTATCTTGAACTATTAACATCACCTCAATTCTAAATTTGCTTTATTAATTTCCATGCAGTGGTCATTTTCATCAACAATCCCTATAATTAATTCTCTTAAATCTTCCTCGTTCATATTTAAAATATCTTCATGATTTAAGTAAGGGTATGTATTATTATTAAAATCCAAATCATTTTTTAAATAATCTAATAATTCATTTTTATTCATTTCATAAAGTAAAGCATACTCTAAATTACCAATATTTAAATTCATTTAAGCTTCCTCATATGTTTATATCTTTTATTTTTTCTATTTCAATATTTTTAATTTTAGTATAATCAATTATTAATTCATTTTCATTTCTACATTTAAAGCAAGCCAAAATATCTTCTTTATTTATAGTTGATTTAATAACTATATTGCCATCAAATCTTTTAGCAAACCATTTGGCAATATCATAATTATCAGTCCACGATAAAGCATTAGTATTATCTTTACTATAAGTTCCACGATAGATAGTTACTTCATTTGGTAGTTTCTGAAGATAAACAAGTTCGTCAGATGTCATCAACATTTGTTTTTCACTATTTTTAAATAGATTTAAAGACATTGCAGGTGTTACATTTTTATCACCATTAGGAAATTCAGTATTTGTCCAAATATATTTTAAATATTTATTATAATCTTCTTTTGAAAGATACATTGTAATTAGTTTTAAGAAAAGTAAATAATATGTTTTATTCATCATCATAAGTATTCTATCAAAATTGTTAGCAGACATAATATCTTCTTTTTTTTGTTTGATGTACATATTAAAATTTTCCTTGTTATTTATTACATCTATAAAAATAAACTTATCATTTTCCTTAAAAACAGTTGGATTGTTAGATATAAAAGGATGGTATACAATAAATGGATATTCATCATTAACACTAGGCTTAAGTTTTAAATAATCAATAGCAATACTTTTAATAGCATTTAAATCAGTTTGCATATTTTCATATCACCATTATTAGTGTTAATATTATATTCTAATTCTTCAACATAGTTTTTTAATTTTTGTTTCATATCTAACATTAAAGTTACGTCGTTTGTCAAATCAGGAAAAAACTCTTCAAAATGTGCATTTTCCAAATCATAATGATTATTATCTAAATATCTAGAATAACGAAGTCCTACCTTTCCTGCTAGAATAATTAAATCACAAAAGTAGTTTCCTTCTTCAAAGGTTGCTAACTCATAATAGTCATCGTAGTCTAAATTTTCAGCGTCATCTGTAATTTTTTCCAAATCTACAATATTTCTATTACAATTAAATTTATAATTATAATTAGCATCTAAATATCTAGAAAAGCACTTTTTAATAACGTTTATAGCATAATCAGTAGCATCTTCATAATCACCGCCATTAAAATATTTAGCTGATTGATACGCTTTACTATCAAATGAATTATTTTTATCAGAACAATTTCTATTAGCAATAACAACCATTATTTGATCTGAATTTCTACACATACAAGACCAAATACATAAATCTTCATTAACCTCGTTATCTGCATACATAATCAATTGTAAACCTTGTTCTCTACAATTATTAAAAACATTGTAATACCCGTAGAATGATAGATTTAACTTTGCTAATTTACTTTCTAAAATTTCAAAGAACTTTTCGCTTAACTCAAAACTTTTATTTTTATCAAACAATTTTTTATCCTCCTATATACTTATATTAATTTTTTCTTCAATATCTTTATTTATATCTACAACTTCAAACCTATCAACTCCATAGATTAATGACAATGTACTACCATTATCCCAAGAAACCCCAATTTGACCTGCATCATCTACATAATCAACAGTACCTAGGGTACCAATCGGCACCGCATAAGGATCATTCATATAACCAAGTTTAACTCTTGTTCCAATTGGGTATTCTTTTTTTATAAAATCTAATTTTTCTTTCTTTATCACTTTATATCCTCCTTGTAATTTTTTTCTTTTCTAGAACTCTGACTAGAGATTTTAATTGCACTATATAAAAAAAGTGATAGGGTTAATTCTATCACTATAAATATTATAAAAATTATCCATTTTCAAATTTCAATTTTTTATTTCTCCTTACAAAAAAAGATTAGTTAAAAATGAACTAATCAAACCATGTTCTGTACTAGCGACATCTTACTAATTAAACCATGTAGAAAGGGGTTAAAGTTAGTAAGAAAAGGTTATACCAAGCTTATAACTTGACAATAAAATTTTATCATATTTTGTCGAACTTTGTCGAGCATAATCTGACATTAACAATTATTATTTTGACAAAAATTGATGACACGAATTATTGCAATGTACTTTAAAGCTATCCAAATCAAAATATTTAATTTAATATCCTCATCTTCAATAGAAGATAAATACTTGTTTTTAATAAAGGCAACATCAACTGGTTTATCATTATTTGACTCGTTATAATTAATTTCTTTAAATAAAATTTGATTAGCTAATTTGTCACCTGTAACTTTAATAACATTATCAAATTTTGATTTAAAATTAGCATAAAAGTTCATAATCGTATTTACTAAATTTTCAATTTCATGATATTCCAATTTTGTAATATCATTAATTTCATTTAAATTGCCATTTATAATTGAGTTCATAATAAAATCTTTTTCCTTAATTGTGTACTTTTCAACAATACTATTAAAATCATTAATGTCTAAATCGAGTGTATTCATAATTCCTCTCACTTCGCAATTCATTAATGAATCAATTGAATTTACCTTATCTTCCAACTCGCTCTTTATAAATAAACACTTCATATATTTCTCCTTTCTATTAACAATAATCATTATACCACAAAAAGTTCATGGTTTCGTACTTTTGATGCATAATTATTTGTTAAATGGGAAAATTAGAGTGGTGAGAAGAATGATAGATAATAATTTGAGATGTTGTCGTGAAGAACTTGGAATGACTCAACAAGAACTGGGTGCTATGTTGAATACAAGTAAACAAATGGTATCAAACTGGGAAACTGGCTTAAACCCAATTCCAATAAATAAATTAGTTGAATTTTGTAATTTGTTTGATTATTCTTTAGATTATGTTTGTGGATTAACAAATAAAAATACCAGATATAATAATCCCATAAAACTGGATTCAAAAGTAATAGGTAATAATTTAAAAAGATTGAGAAAAAAATTAAATTTAACACAAAAAGAATTATCAGACAAATGTAATTTCTATCGCTCAACTTATAATCACTATGAAACTGGTTATAGTTTAATTAAAATACTACCAGCTTATGCTATCTGTAAAACTTATAAAGTTTCCATGGACTGGTTAATAGGTAGAAAATAAAAAAGATTGTTGCAAAACAGTCTTTTTTACTTTTAAAATAAAATCTTATAATCTATTAAATATTTAATATTTATTCTAATTCTATTTGTAAATTTTTGTTTAATAATTTTTCTTTTCTATATTTATCTAAATCAAAACAAATAATATTATATTTTTTAGATTTATTTGGAATATTACATTTTTTAATTTTAAAAGGATATTCAGTAATTGGAAGCGTATGAGCTTTTATAGGATGCATTCTAGTTTTCATAAAAACTGATTCACCAAATTTAAATCTCATAAGTTCATCAGGCATCATCAATTCACGACCAATTAATGATTTATCATTTGATACGTTATAATCCAATTGTTCTAATCTTGAAGATGTTGAAACTCGAGATGATGAAATTGTATATTTACCAAGTCGAGTAGAAATTTCCTTTGCGGTTTCATTATCAGCAGTTAATAAGTACACCCAGTTTGTACAATTCGATTTAATAGTTCCTGCTTGATCCTTATATGTTTCTTTCAACTGGTCAAAATCTTGTAAAACAAGATAAAAACGAATGTTACGAGAACGAGAAACAGTAATTTTATTACTAATAGATGGTATTTGTGGCATATTAGAAAATTCATCTAAAATAAAATTAACTCTTATAGGTAATTTACTAGAGATAAGTGATTGTGCATAATTAATCAAAGCTTGATAACATTGATCTATAAACAAAGATGCAAGTTCATGTCTTGACTCTTTTTCATCAGGTATTATTAAAAATACAGCTGTTTTTCTTTTACCAATATCCTCAAGTTCAAAATCTGTTCTGCTGGTTAAGTTAGCAATACCCGTATCACTAAACATCTTAATAACCGTTGCTAAAACTGAAAATAAAGTTGCTCGTGTTTCACCTTTGGCAAAACTTCCTGTAGCATAAGAATTTTTTGCAAGATTTCCAAATGGTTTTTGCTGAAAGTATAAATCCAATGAATTAAATCTATCAATTGTTTTTGCCCCATGTTCTACTAACATCGTGTATATGGAATATAAATGAACTTGTTCTTCACATGAGGCATCTTCTATTAGTGCATAGCAAAGTGCAGTTAATACAGAAGTTGCAGATTTTTCCCAGTACATGTCCTTTGAAGAAAGATTTTTTGTCAAAGATTTTGCAAAATTTTCAATTAAATCCCCAGCTAAATCAATGTTACCACTTTTAAAGTATTTGTATGGAAGATGTAAAGGATTCCAGCCATCACTCGCAAATGCGTTTCTCAAATTAATAACTTTAATTGAGTATCCTTGTTTTTTCAGAAAATTAGCGGTATTAGAATAAATCTCGCCTTTTGTGTCATTTATTATCATAGACTCACCAGCATACCCTAAATTAAATACCGTAGGTAAAATATTGCATAAAGTTTTACCACTACCAGTTGAACCAATAATTAAAGTGTGGTCGAAGGAATCTGAATAATAAAATTTTCCATCTAAATAAGTTACTGGCATGCCACCTGATTTTAATTTACTACCAATATTCCAAACCTTAAATTCTTTTTTTATTTCCTTTTTGGTTGCCCACCTAGAACTCCCGTATTCGTAAGAGCCATCTTCTTCAGGTAATTTTTTAATTCTTTGTAATTTTAATTTGATTTCTTTATCATATTTTAAAATAAATAAAAATATTATTGTGGATAACAATAGAGTTCCAAACAATAGACCAAAATCTTTAAGTTGAAATAAAGAATAAAAAATATTTATGTTCCATTCTAATTTAATATTATTTTTAATTATATGGGTTAAATTGTAACAAAAATTAGCAGATAAAATAAAATCACACAGGCAAATAAATATATAATTAATAGTTTTTTTAATTTTAGTTACCTCCATTAATTTACTCTAATCGTTTCACATTTTTCCGCTTCGTTACCTGCATTATCTACAATACTAGCACAAAAAGTTCTTCCCTCTGCTGTATTTAGATACATAACTCGTTTTAAAGTTCTTTCTTGACCATCAGCTTTTTCAGCACCAATTCCAATCCCATACGGAACTAACCAATTTTGAAATTTTTGAACTCCTGTTCCTTCGTCATAACCATTTATATACACTTTTATATCCCATCTATTAGCTACTGGCGAGCCAAGGTTTGTTACAGAGAAAGATGTTATTACAGGTGGTATATCATCATACCAAAGAGGGTTAATCTCTAAATTGCTTGTTATTGTCCAGCTATTATCCGTAAAGGATTTAATATTATAACCAACTCTATTATGAACAACTACACGCACGACATCATTATACACTAAATCAGATTTATAATAATCTTTCACATTATCAGCAACTAAATTTCCATTAATCCATACAGAAAAATTAAATCCAGTTGCACCTTCACTATACTTCACATTTTGAATTATTGAGTTCACATCAAGACTATAATAATTTTTTTGCCAATTGGCTGTAAAAACTAAATCACCAGTCATATTACTTATGGTATAATTCTTTGATATACTACTGTTAAAGTTACTTGACCATCCTATAAATGTGTAACCTGTTCTTGTAGGAGTAGGTAAAGTATATTTATCTTCAATGGTATATGTTTTTTTTATATCACTTATAGTTCCACCATTCAAATCATACGATATTGAATAAATATTTACATTCCAACAAGCATAAATAGTTTTATTATTGATATCATTTACATTATTTATTGTAGTACTAAAATCAATACTTCCATTTTTATTTTCACTATAACCTAAAAATGTATAACCATTTCGATATGGAGTGGGTAAAGTAGTAGAATTTGAAATAACCGTTATATTTTCATTTCTAAATGTTCCACCAGTTCCATCAATAAGAAAAGTATAACCATTAGATTTAAAAATATTTGTAAAATTATTAGTTGTATTATAAAGTGCTAAAGTAAAATTTAAAGTGATAAATAAAGCAACTCCACTTAATAACACAAAACTAATTTTCTTTATCATTACTTTTAATCCCCCTTTTTCTTCTATAATCGAAATATAAATCAGTAATTAAGATAATAATTGTAATAACTAAAATGTATTTATGAGTATAGATAAAGTCTGCATATAAGCCTAAAAATGGAATACACCAGTTAGTTCCCTTACCTAATACTTGACTATTATTAACAACCAAAGAATCATTAGTAGCGTTTGCATCACCTTTCGTGATAAAACCTCCATCAACTTTTTCAATCATTCTATGAGAAATAATATGATGCTTTGAATAATAAACTAATATATCATTTTTATTAAAGTCTTCCAAATCAATTTGATGATAATATAGTAAAGAGCCAACTTTTAAGGTCGGCTCCATACTACTTGAGATTACAACGAGTGGTTTATGTCCCCAAAATGTTGGAATAAAAATTAATAAATAGACTAATACTAAAATGTAAATAATACTCACAAGAATATTTTTAATTTTTATTAACATATTAAATCACCTTTAACTATAAATTTTACCAAACTTCATGTGCAAAATCGTATTGTACAGTATCAATTCTAACTGTAAGTGTATATTTTGCATTATCATATCCATCACCACTAGAAGTGTAGGTAATTGTTTTTCCATCATCAGAAGTAGACACTTTTAAATCAGCTCCAGTTTTTTCATTAAATTTAACACCAGTTATAAAAGATGAAGATGTTTCTGATGGTAGCAATTTTGTTAAATTATCTTTTGTTCCGTAATAAAAATATCCATCATTATCTTTTGTCCAACTACTATCAAAATTTATAATTACAACTGTATTGTTATTACCATCGACAAGAGGTAATTCATTGCCATTTGCGTTTACCCATTTTTCAGTAAATGATGCTCTAACCGCCATGTCAATAGTTCCATTATTTGTAACTTTAATTGACTTTGGGGTTGTAATTCCAGGTGTCCAATTTGCTGGACTTACAAAATCTTCAACGATTTTAGTTTCATATTTTGCAGTATTAAATATATTTTTTATATTACTGCTAGTAGTAAAGTAGGCTAGAGTACCGCCTAATATGGTAAATAAGCTTATTACTGCAACTACAATTAATTTTTTTCTATTATCTTTCTTATTTTTTTCGTTGTTAAGTTCAACATCAAAATTATTTTTCATTTTCATCATTCCTTTCTTTAAAAATAATTTTTTTGTATGTTATATTTATATTAAATCAATTCATATTCCTCCTTTATGGCATAAAAAAATTAGTTATATCTCAAACTATTAAAATAAAAAAGACTATTAGAAAATTAATTCTAAATAGTCCTTTTAATAATGAATATTTTTTAATTTTATAGAGCAAGTTATCCAGTAAAGACAATACCACCCATAGCATCGTATTTACTACTAATACTGCTAGAGTTAAATTTTATTACACCACCTAAACCTGATGATGAAAATTTGTAATTTTTAGCATCACTTACAGATACTGAAGATGTAGCATGTTGATATGATGTTCGTAAAGTAACAGTATTTCCACTTGTTGCTGTTACAAAAGTATTTATTCTAAATTCATAGCCTTGTATTACTCCAAGGTGTAATCCTACTCTATTTGTACATGACTGTACTTTTGTATTAAGTGGCATTGCAATACCTATTCCAGTATAATGTAAAGTAGTTCCTGTTGGAGTAACTGTCCAATTAGGATGCGATGAACTATATGTAGTTTCGTTCTCAATGTATTGTCTTTGGCAATTAGATATAGGAAAGAAACCTAATTCTTTCATAACTTGAGTTGCTGATGGGGTAGTTTTAAGTCGTCCATCAGTCATTATTGCAAAAACATCAGTACTTTTAACTTTAGGTACATATTTCCATTCTAACTTTGCTAAAACTAATTTTTGTTTTCCATCTACCGAAAAATTATTTACTACAAGAGTTAATTTTTTTGCATTAGTTTCAAAAACTTTATCAGTACAGGTTGAAATGTTAGAGGAATTTTTGTTAATAGCATCATATTCTTCTTTTGTAATTTCAACTACTGGAGTTTCCAATCCACGAAAACTATATCCATCCTTATAATATTTTACTATTTCTGTCGTAGAATAAACTTGTCCTTTCATGAGTTCATCAAAAAAATCTTGTTCCATATTCATTATTTCATTATTAGTGAAACCTAATCCCAATATACGTTCATACTGTTCATCAGTTATTTCAATACCATTGTTGTTAATTGTTGAAGCATTTGCTTTCAAAGGCGTTATTATCATAGTTAATAATAATGCAAATGACATTATTCTTTTCATTAGTTCCTCCTTTAATAATTATCATTTTTAAAATAAACAACGATTAATATTCGATTTATTAATATTAGAGTTGAAAGAATCATTTGTATTAAATTAAATGTCTCGTTGATTTTTAAAATCTCTAATACGTCAAAACCATAGTCTAATACAAAGAGTAATAGAGTTAAATAAAATAATGGAGTCATTAATTCTTTTCCTTTATTTTTTCTATATACATTATTCAAGAAATATAGAAGAAAAGTAAATGATGCACCAATTGATACAACATTGCGTATTGTTAGTCTAAAAGTAATTAAAGACATAACTAATGATATTAGAATAATTGTACATAGTATACTATTTAAAATAATACCCTTTTTCCTTTTATAAAAATAATACAATGGACTTAAAACATAGATTATTAAAATATAAATTATTGAAAATAAATTCTTCAGTGTTATAGAATTAAATTCAAAAAGTATTTGTACAAAATATACTAATCCGTATATCAAAACAAATATTAAAATACAATCAATCAACTTTGACTTTTTAGTTCCCATAATATTAGCACCTCCTATGAATCGTGATGGTTTACTAAATTTTGATAAATCACCTCAACTTTCAATAGTCGCCCGCAGACGTTCCTACCATTAACCCAACTACTCTCTTACCATTATTTTATCAAAAATAATATAAAAAGTAAACAATTTTTGAAAACTTATCCTAAAAACTAAATATTTATCATCTTATCAATTGATTTTATCTGATTATATGACACAGAATCATTAAGCAAATCCTCAATAAAATTTCCATTTTCATAAAGAGAAACAATTTCAAAACATGAATCATCATATCTATAAAATGCTTTATTAAAGCTATTCAAATCAATTTTTTTGCTTTCATATTCATTTAATTTTCCATCCTCACTTAATGAATTAATTAATGAATCATTTATTAGATACGCCATATAATAATTTGCAGAGTCTATTTTATCTTTACTAAATTGATAGATGTACGGATATGAATCTTTTTCGTAATTAAATAATTTAAGAAATACACAATTATTTTTATTTGCACTTAAACTTTGGACTATAATATCATCTTTTATGTCAATACCATAATTATTTTTTATAAAGGGTTTTAGAAAAAATAAATCCATATTTAATTCTCTATCTAAAAGTTCCGAATCAATGTCTATTTGTAAATTAGCTAAAGCATAATTCTTGATATAATTTATTGTTTTAATTTTTGTATCTGTAGTTAAGTTGCCAACCAGCATATCACTTTCAAAATTCTTTTTATTAACTCTTGTAATATCTACAACATACAATTATTTATACACCTCCAAATCAAATTCCATTTCATTTATAATTTGTTTTTCTTCTTTTTCTAATTCATAAATTAAATGGTTAACAGCTTTATTGATAAAGACTTTATAATTTAATTCTTTAAAAAAATATTTACTTCTAAATTTGGTATATTTTTCATAATTATACCCTAATTTTTTTAACGCATTGTAATATTCAGTAGAACTCATATCTGTTTTGAAACTACTTGCTAAAGATATCAACGAATCTACATCATAAATGTAGTTTGATTTGACTATCCAATCTTTAAATACTTTTCTCGTTTCATTATAATTTAGTTCAGCCAAGGAACATAGTTTATACAAATCTTTTGCGATATTAATACGAGTTTCTTCTTTAGCATAGTCAGAACGACTTTTAAAATTCATTTCTTTTATATGCCTTTTTAAGAATTCTTTTTCTCTTTCCATTAGTTCCGTAGCTTGATACTTTTTGAATGTTGATAATATTTCATTACCAATATTTGAGTAAAGTCTATTTAATTGATCATTGTAATATTTTCTTTCTTTATTAAATGTAGTTTGACCATACATCTCACTTAATTCTTTTTGGTGTTTTTCCAATAATCGTAAATAATTTGCATAGTTATATTTAACTGAATCATGCATCAATATATATTCTATAATATTATCTAAATCATTTTTATATGGTAACATATTCTTCGAATTATATTGTAGTCTACCTGTTTTAGGTAGTTTAGAATATAAATTTAACAAACGAGCATTAAGAACTTTTCTAAATTCATCGCTATATAATTTTTGCAATTTAACTTTAGCTAAATCATTAAAATTTATTACCCCAGTAATATTTGAAAATTCCTTATCCCGAAGTTCATAAAATTTAGTATTATCAATTAAATAATTAGCAATATTGCTTTTGATATTTTTTATAGCAGATTTAGTTATAAAACCATTCGTAGCTGTTTTCTTTTTTTCATAAATCAAAATATGCATATGTGGATTTTTAGTATTACGATGAAGTGCAGAGTACCAAACAGTATTGTCTAGTTTTAACCCCATATCAGTAATTAAAGACGGCATAATATTTTTGGTTAAATCAAAGAAATCAGATTTAGTTATTAAACCATTACTTACTGCAAAGTCGAACGGAAAAGAGATAACCAAGTTCCAAACAAATCCATTTTGATCTATACTTTTTATGTTATCTTTTTTTGGATTAATATCACCATTAGCTCCCCATACAAATGACTCGCATTTTTCAAACAAAAATGAATCCTTATCTGCCATAGCAAAATATTCATTCATAATATTTTGTTCATCTAAACTAGTGGCATCAGCTTTTTCTTTTTTTGAAACATATTCAAGCCATTTTGAAATATGTTTACTTGTACCATAAGAATTTTTATATCTAGTACGAACTATAACATTACTGCTACTCATCGTCTAACTCCCTTTTCTTTGAAGCCATCGTACGAATATCTTTAAGCACTTGTTGTTCTGCAACTTCAGTTATAGGGTGTGGAAGAATAGAGATATTTAAATCTTCTTTTGTTTGTGGAACTTTTAAATGTTGCATAAAAATGTCTTGCTGTTTTAACTGCCACCTAGTATTAAACTCAATTCTATTATTTATTATCATAATTCTTTTGAAATATGGGTCGAATGCTTTTTGAAAAGCAACATCAAATAGTTTTAAAAACTTACTTTGACTATCACTGATTTTATCTACTTGCATTTTTTCATGAACAGCTGAAACAACATATTCAGACGTAGACATAGAATACTTATCTGCTTCAAGTACTATTTCTTTTTTTTCTTCTTCTGTTACACGAATTGATAAACGGTCTGTTTTCATTAGTTATTATTTTTTTTGTCATTTTCTGAAACAATTAAGTGAACATTTTCAATGACAAATTCCTTTATTTTTTTATCAATGAACTCTTGTTGAGTCATATTAAGTTTATCCAAAATTTTTTTCAAAACTATATTTAAGTTAGAATCAATTCTGGCTTTAATAAAACTTACTTCACTATTATTTATATTAATTACACCTCCAATGAATGCCACAAATTTTGTGGCATTATTTTGTATATTTTTCAACAAACTTTATTACCAACTTGTGTGCCTTTTTTTAGCAGGATAAGCATGGATGACAAACAACTCCCCAGTGGGGAGTTTTACCTGATATTAAGGGATTTTTTAATTTAAATTTTGTCATACATTAATCTTATTGTCATACTTTTGGAGTAACAGATTTCTTTAAATTTTTTATAAAAATATTAAAAAGTCGTACAAATGGGTATCCAATATAGCTTATTTTAAAGTAAACAAAATAGCAAAATGGTACCTGTAATTATACTAATTTCTAAAAAGTAAAGAACTTATTTTTTGTTATTTTAAGCCCTCCACAACAATATTCGGATCTAACAAATCTTCTTCTTTAAAACTTAATTTGTCTACGGAAATAGTAAAATGACAATGAATACCTGTACTTCGACCTGTTGACCCAATAGTACCTAGTTTTTGTTTTTGAATAACTTTATCACCAACTTGAACTACAATAGAATCGTCCAGCATGTGTCCATACATAGTAAATAAAATCATGCCACCAAAATCGTGTTTTAAATACACAAAATTTCCAAGTCCGTTTTCTTGAAAACCTGTTTCAACAACTTCGCCATCTCCACTTGCAACAATATCTGTTCCCGCAGGAGCGGATAAGTCCAGCCCACTATGAAAACTGATATTTAGTCTGTCAATAGGATCGATTCGATACCCAAAAGATGAGGTTTTAACAAAATTTGTGCCGTCAGGAAATGGGGGAGTGAGATTGATATATGCAACACTTTCACTATTTCCTGCCGAACTAGAACAACACACTAATACAATAAAAAAAACAAAAATAAATGCACTACAAATTATTAAGTAAAATATTTTTTTTATTATTTACCACCCGCAGTTCCAAATAATTCTTGTTCTTCAACTCTCAACTCAACTTGAATAGGCAATCGTGTATCTTGACCAACCACTAAAAGACCACACCCCTGCGATGCAGTAGTTAAAAATTGTCTTTCCGATTCACTTAAACTTAACATATTAGCAACAGCTTCGATTTCCTTTTGTCCTTGCGACATTACAAAAAGATATGAACTATTATCAATTATTACTTGACCATACCGTTCAATTTCGGGTGAACAAAAATCAATTAAATTTTGTGATATTAAAATTAAACTTCCATTTTGTTTCCTAATTCTTTTACTAGCTTTCTTTAAGAAATCTATACCATCACGATTGTTAGGGTCGATGATTAAATGTGCCTCATCACATACTAGAATCACTTGTTCATCTTTGTTCTTACAAATCTCGTTCCAACACCAAGTTAAGATATTAAAAAATTGACTTTTTAATATACTATCATCAGAGTCCACAAGACTATTAATATCTAGTACTATAAAATCAGAATTGTTATTAACTTTAATGCTTGAATGACCATTAAATATTTTAGCATCTGTTGTAATAGCTCTTTTCAATAATGAACAAATTTTTTCTAAAGATGCAATAACATTTTGAGGTTCTTCTCTAACTTTAGCATTATAAAGATTATTTAATAGTTTATTATATAAATCCTTTATTATGGGGTAATCTTCGCTTTTAAGTTTTGACAAATCAGTATCAAAAGTAATGTTTTTATCTTTATAAACATCAATTAATGCATCTTCAATTTTTGTAAGTTCATAAGCACTTAAATCTTGTAAATAATATTTTATAAAAGTTCTAAAAGTCTGAAAATGTCTTGATAAATCATTGGCAGATAACTTCTTTTCATCATCATTATCATCAGTACTTTTTCTAACTTCTAGCGGGTTTATAATACCAGATATTCCAGTACCACAATCTATCCATGTACCACCAATCAAATCACACATTTCTTTTAGTTCTCTTTCAGGATCAATAGCAATTATTTTTGCACCTCTAGCATAATTGCCCCTAATAATTTTTTTTACAAGCGTAGATTTTCCTGAACCACTTTTTCCAATTATAACAGCATTAGAATTATTTCTTTTACCTGTTCTTTTCCATAAGTCAAAAAACACTTTACTACCAAGACCATCACATCCTAATATTATAGAATCTCCACTATCTTGTAAATTTTGATATATGAATGGAAATGATGATGCAGTAGCTAATATTGGCATTTCAAGACCATATTGTTTTTCTAAATCTGTATAGACCATAGGTAAACACATTTTTAAACTTCGTTCTTGTTCGAACATTAAATCTGCACTACCAAGAGAGTAGGATGCCAAAGTATTTTTTAATTCTTTTTTTGTTTTATCTAAAGCCTCTTTAGAATCACCATAACAAAGAAAATTAACTGTGAGTTTATTAAATCTTTCATGTTCTCTATCTATACGATTTACTAATTCAACATAATCTTCCATTTGATTTTGTAATAGTATTTGGTCGTTGTAGTCTGATACATTGATTATTTTAGATTTTGTATCACTTATACTTTTCTTTAATGTTTTTGATATTTCAGATGTATCCATCGGTGATATAGTTATGCACATTCTTGTATGATTAACATTTGCAACCGCTCCCAACCAAGCATGACCAACATAAGAGGGATAAGTAACAAGAGTTACCACACTCATATATGCATCACCTAATATAATATCTCTTTCAGTAATTTTAAGCCCTCTAGGAGATATTTTTTCCTTAAAAGAACGTGTTATACCTGTAGCATCTTTTTTGAAGATGTCAAGCGGTGTAGTGGGGTTAAGGATGATAAATAAAATATCTCGCCACTCTTCACTTGTGATAATTGAACTCGAAAGTCCCATCGAATTTAGTTCAATTAAAATATCGCTTAATTTTTGTTTTAATAATTTTTCATTATCAGAATTTTCTTCTACTAACAAATAAAATTCACGATTAACAACTTCTTTGTCTGTATTTAAAGTATTTATATAATCTAAATCCTCATTCAGAATTTTTACTTTAGCTTTATTAGTCTCTTGTTTAATTTTTGTATTTAAGATATTAATATTTTCATCTAATTGAATGGGTCTATCAACACTTAAAATTTTAATAGGATAATCAATGGAATTAAGAATTTTTTTAAATTCAAATACTTTTATTTTCTGCTCTTCATCAAATAGTAAACAAAGATTTATAGAGCCAACTTTAATCCCCCCAACAATCCTGTTATTATCAAGATAAACGCAGTTATCCCAAACATCCTGGAATGGAATAAAATCTAACATTGTTTTAGGTAGTTTAGAACCATTACTTATTTATTTTCCCTCCTTAAATTATTTAAAATATTATTTATATCATTTAAAGATAAATTTTGTTTATTAGATAATTTCAACACATCACTTATTTTTAAATCTAGTGTAATTAAGTACCTAATATATTCAGATAAAGTCATTTTTTTACAAAAAGCAATTTTTCGTAGTTTTTCTTTATTTTTGTGATTAATGCACACTTTAATGGTAGTATCATATAGCTTAAGTCTTTTACTTATAAGTTTTCCCACCTTTGCTATTCAAATAATTTTTAACTCCAATTTTATCATAACTACGAAGAATTCCCATATTAACTTGGGCAACAGGAATTTCAATATTATTGAAATAATTTATACCAGTTATACATCGTATTATTCTACCTTTTTTTAACACATTTATTAAATTGCTTTTAACTACATAAGGATCTAAAAAAATCTTATCTTCATCAAGATAAGTATCTTTTAGATTAATGGTTAAGTCATGACTTTCAGTTCGATTATAATATTTTAATCGCATTCTACCATTGTAATAGGATAAAACTTTAACATTATAAATTTTATTATTAAATTTTATTTTTCTTCTTATATAATATCCCTCCTTAAATTTTTATGCTATAATTCATACCAGTTTTAAATTCTAAAAATTTTTTAACTCCTTTTTTATCATACTCACTTAATTTTTCTAAATCAAATTTTACATGTTCGTATGTACCAAAATTATAATTAATCATACCATAAGACTCTTTTATAACACCAAGTTCCTTTAAAGTTGGAACTAAATTAAACGTTGTATCATTTATCATAGGGTCTATAAATGCCTCACAATAAGAATTAATTGGTTCACAGGGCAAATTAATTGTTAAGTCGCCAAAAGGTTCATTAGAATTTTCTAAATCCACAAAAATAGCAAGTCTTCCATTATTATCATAATTATAGACACTTAATATAGCATTTCCATAATTAAACTTAACTGTTTTATTTTTCGTTTTTGATTCCTCCTAATTTTTATATTTATATATTTTTTGACTTCTACTATATTTTATATATTTTAAAAATATATTTAAGGCAGTATTACCATTTGGTAATGGTAATAACAGAATAAATGTTGTCAAAGGTAATAAAAAAAATAAGAATATTTTTAATTTAAAACTTGATGTCAACATTTGCATTAAATATCCTAAAGCAAAACATAAAGACATAACAATAATTTCAAGTATCCCAAATCCCTTAAAAATTTCTTTTTTAGTTTTAATATTTTTGGGTATTAAATACATATTTTAATATCACTTCCTATCATATATATCATTAAAATTATTTTGGTTTTTGTATTGATTTCTTATTGGATTATACCTCATACTAAATGGCTGTTTAAATGGATTGGCATTGCTAAATTTCATTACATTTTCAGAGCTAATTTTTTTATTCTGCTTAATAAAATCTCCAACTTGTTTATATGCCATTCTTGGATTGTGATGTGAAATGGTTTCTTGAACTATGCTTTTTTGTTCAGGTGTAAGAGTCCTATCTTTGCCTAAATTTCTTGCAATATTACTTATATTATTTCCCATAAGATTCGTTCCGCCTTTAACAACATTACTTCCTTTACTTAATGCCCATGAAGTCCCAGCAGTCGCTAAACCAATACCTTGCGATAAACCTGAACTTACCGCCATTAGAGATTGGATATCTCCAAATGCTGTCATCATGCCCGATTGCTGACCAAGTAATGAGCTTATCATTGTAGGAGTAGATATTATAAAAAGTAATGCTCCTATAATAAGAAATATTCCCGTTAATAAGCCATTTTCAGTAAAAGCTGTGCCAAACATATTAAGTAATAATCCAATGCACACAAATTGTACGACTGTAATTAAAAAAACTCCCATTGTAGACTTGCACCAAGTTTCAAAAACTTTTGAAGATTTATTTGTAAGACTAGTACAGCAAAATGGAGCTATTATTTTATAAAGAGCAATTTCCATGACTCTCTTTGCCATCTGAATTGCCACAAAAAATAACAAAAAAACTGTTACTATAGCTAAAATTACTAACATAAAAAAGTTAAGAGAGTAGAGGTACACATCGCCAATACCCACAAAACCTCCAGTGGTATCATTAATATCAATTGATTTCCAATTTTCGACCAGATCATCAATATCATCTTGTTCCATTTGGTCTTCATATACCATAGATCTTATTATTGCTTTTGAAATGCTATTTTCAGAATTTTTAGAACTATTCATTCCTGAAACTTGAATAACAGAATCAGTGAGAGCTGTGGAAATATTATGTCCAAACTGAAACAAAGGTGTAATTAGAAACATCATTACAATAGCAAGCACAATTCCCCTATAAACAGAAAGTGGACTTGACCGCTCTTCATTTTTAATAATATAATTCATAATAAGTTCGATGATGACTTTAAGTACAAGCCAACTACAAGCAACAATAATAGCACCACCAAATATTTTATCTACATATTCGTTATCAAAAAACTTATAACGCCATATTTTATCAATTATATCAAAAAAACTATCAAGTAACCACATAACCCCTTTTGCAATTGACCACATAATTTCACGATAAACATCTTTAAAAAATCCTTGTTTAACTGGTATTATTTCTAATGGTTCTATTCATTAGCACCTCCTAAAAATTTTCTTTATCAAACAAATATGCCATAATAACAATTTGCTTTGATTTATCTTTACTACAGGTTGTTAGCACCAAAGTAGTTTGTTCAATATCTCTTGTGATATCTATAATTCCATTTTTGTCAACTTCATAATTTTTATTAACTTTATAAATATACTTTGCATTACCGTAATAAACAAATATTTCATCATCAGCTTTTAATTTGTACAAATTTTTAAAATAAGCAGTTCTTCCACTTCCTGAATGAGCTGCAATTGCAAGAATTCCGTTTGTTACATCAGGCATATCTGAATTAATAAGAACTTCAATGTTTTTATCAACAGTATTTTGTCTATTTTCAATGTCAAAAAATCCTCGTTTAAAATCAATTGTTGGAATTTCAAGAACTCCAATGTAATTATTTTTATTTTCAATTTTATTGTTAGATTTATTGTCAACTTCTATATTATCAACATTTAAATTATTATCTTTTTGTGATTTTAAGTCTTCAATAAAATTGTTTGCGGTTTTCTCATCTTTTTTATTTGAATAATAATTGTAAATATTATAACTTGCAAATATACTTAACCCTATGAATACAAGAAAAGAGCCAATTAATAAAAATCGACTCTTATTTTTTCTTCTTATCATATATTACAAATCCTATTCCTGCAATTACTAAAGTTATAGTTATTACATCAATAATTTTTGAATCAGCTACTGATGTCTTTGGTACATCAAAAGTTTCTTCAGGCTCTTTTTCATTGGTTAAGTATGACTTTACGATTTCACCATTTTCTTTGATTTCAAAAAAATGTTCTTCAGTATTAAGAATATATCCACTCGGAGCTTCTTTTTCGATGAATTTGTATTTACCTATTGGTAAGTTTTCAACAACTATTTTACCGTTGGTATCTGTATAACCACTAAAGATTAATTCATTATCCACATTATATATTTCTATTAATGCATTTGGTAAGGCATTAGAATTTGAAATATCTGTTTTAGTTATTTCAACATTTCCTTTGCCAATAAAATTCTTTATTGTATAATTTAAAGAAACAATAGGAGTTTTAGAATCTTTAAACTCTAATTTAAAACAGTAAGGTTTGTCATTAAGAACATGACCAAGTGCAGTTTCAGTTTCTACTAAACAATAATTACCTAAATATAAATTTTCAATTTTATAAAATCCGTCAATAGTTTTAAACGATGTAATTATTTCTTTATCTTTATATATAAGATTTCCATCTTGAGAATATAAATCACCATCGGCATACAAATCAAAAGATACATCATTTAGCTTTATTTCTTCATATTTAAATTTTCCATTATCCAGGATAAACTTTTCACCAATTTTAGTTATATTGAGTTCACCTTTAACTTGTTTATTATTAAAAACAATTTCTAAAATTGTATCATTTCCGTCATATTTAAAATCACTATTTTCATTAATAGAAAAAGCAATTGGTAATTTATTTATAATATAGCCATCAATATTTTGATCTTCTACTTCTTCAATTTGATAATTACCAATCTCTAAATTATCAGGTGTAATAAAATAACCATCAGTAGTTTCAAAGGTACAAATATTTTTTTTAGTTGGATAGCTTATTTCTTGACAAACATATTCATTAGTATCAGTATTTTTAATTTTAAATTTGATACCATCTTTGACAATCACTTTATTTGAATCGGCATCCACTTTAATTAGTTTTAATTTTCCTTTTACAATTGTATCAGATAGTACTTTTGTGATTTCGTCCTCTACATTCTCATTAATAATAATTTCAAAGTCTTGAACCTTTTCGTAATTACTTGTAGTATTTAATTGTCTAAAAATATAAGTGCCATAAGGTAAAGTTACAGATGCGTATCCGTTTTTATCTGTTGTTATAGTAGTTATAAGGCAATACGGATTTACCTCTGTATGAGTATCTACATCAATACCTATCAAATTTGTGCTTTGATTACTATTACAATTTTTTAAATATATCTCAAAATTTATATTAGGTTCTGGAGTTAAAATTCCAGTTTTGTTACTTCCTAAAACTTTAAAAATATTTACTTTTCTTTCAATTACCTTTTCATAAACATTTATAGAAATATCTAGGTTTTCATCATTTAATGTGAATCTGTGTTCTTCTGTATCTAAAAGGTAACCATTGCTAGCTTTCTTTTCCTTTAAAATATATTCTTTATTGAGTGATAATATTTTGTCTGTTTTAGCATATCCATTTTTATCCGTAACCAAAGTTGTAATTAGGTTATAATCAGTATCAAATATTTCATAGACTGCACCCTCAAGAACAGCATTCCCTTGTGCATTAGAACCGTTAGTATCTTTATCAAGTTTATGTATTTCGATGCTTCCTGCAATTATTTTAATAGAAAATTGCGAATAAACAGGATCGTAGTACCCAGGTTTCAAAGCATTTTGCGAATGATCGCTAAAATAAACGATAGGGGGCATTTCATAATTAGTAGCTTTTTTAACAAAAGATATTTCTACATTTCCAACAGCAGTAGGAGTAATCGTTAAGTTATTTTCATTTATACTTGCAATAGCATTTTTTATATCATCAATTTCAAAATTTTTTAAAACTTCATTTTTATCAGTTAATTTAATAGTTTCACCAAGATTTACATTTATATCTTTAGTATTGAAGTTTGGAGTTAAATCATGATTAGCAACTAATGTTTCCAACTCTGCAATTTCATCAGCAAATTTATCTTTTACTTTATTTCCATTTAGCGTATCAGTAAAATACATTATATCATCAGGTTCAACAGTTCTCCATATAAGCAATTGTGTTATTACATACCATTTATTTGCAGAGTGATTATAACCATTTTCATTATAATTATAACCATAATAAGCTAATAGTGATATTCTATGCCATTGTTCCATAGTTAAGTTTAAAACACTAATATAGTCTTTCATTTCAATTTTATATTGTGCATTTTCTTTAATATCTGCATAAGGTTGTAAACAATAAATAAAATGATTATCACTACTTTGTCTTATAAACCGAGCTTGCTGATACTTTTTATATCCATTAGGTCGTTCTTTTCTCATGAAAATATTTGGTATAAATTCAGCTGGAACAACCTTTGCATCAGTAGTTTCTTCAGCTTTAACATGAATAGTGTTAAAAATTGCAAATAAAAAAAGCATACTCATCAAAATATACTTTATAAATTTATTCTTCATATATCTTTCCTTTCTTCATAATAAAAAAGCACAAAATGTGCTTTAAAAAGTATTTAACATTTCACCAAGATAGTTTCCTGCATAGCTTAAAACATTTAAGCAAGAAAATCCTGATTTAATATGTTCTTCCCTTGTAAGTCTATTGCCTTCAGCAATACAAGCATTTCTCGCATTTTCTTGTGTTTTATATTCTTCAATAGAATAATCAATCCTTGCCCAACTCCATACAGGTTTATGATAGTAATCATATTCTGTAATTCCTAGTAAATCCCAAGCATTTTCTTCTTTTGAAATAATATCCTCTTTTTGTGGAGTTTCAACTTTTGGATGTTCTTTAGAATCAACTTTTGAAGAACTATTAGTATTTGAATTATTATTTTTAGGTTCTTCTTTTGACGGTGCATCTTCTTTTTTTGTATTTTCTATGTTGACAACTTCTGTGTTATCAACATTATTTTCGTTATCTTTATCATTATTACTATCTGAATTTGAATCATCGTTAATTAAATCATCACTTTTTATTATTTCTGTATTTTTATCAGGCATATTATTATTAAAAATAAAGTTATGATAAAAAATACGAGTAATTAAAAATGTAATAACAACTATTAAAAATACACTTAAGATAGGTTTGAAATATTTTTTCATAAAGCACCTCTTTTCACCAAAATAATAACTTATAATTTTTAATAAATCAAGTTATTCAGATAAATATTGTTTTAAATGATCTAAATCATAAAGTAAATCCACTAGATTACATCTTATTTCAACATTATTTCGATGTTTTTTTAGTTTTTTTTCAAAATATGTAGCTAGAGCCTCAATATAGTAGATATTATTCATTTTAGAATTTATTTTTTCTTTTAATATATATTCGCTTTCAGTACGATTTTTAAAAAAATCAAAATAAATTAGCATATCATAAATTCTTTCTACTAAATGATGACTAACTACAAATGCTTTATATCTTTTCTTCATCATATTCCTATTGGTTTATTATCGGGGAAATAATTCACATTAATCGATTCAAGATCATCGGCATTATAACTAACAGCATCATAAAAAATATCAGCATTTAAGTCTATGAAATTATTCATAGAATTATATATTTGTTCATAATCTTTATTTCCATTGTATTCAATTAAATGATTTACTAGTAGATGCATTCTATAAATTACATCTTGAACTTTAAGTTGTAAATATTCAGAGCTTTCATCAAAGAATAACATTTCACAATAATCCTTAATTCCATTAAAAATAATTCTATTAAGTTCTTTGTCAGATAACAATTTTCTTAATATATCAATATTATCTATTGGATTATTATCTACTTTTCCATCTTTTAATATTTCATCTATATAATAATTGTAATCTTCGTATGTTATCATTTAAAGTACCCCAAAATCCAGCTAACAAATTGAGTAGTTACGAGAGCTGAAACACCAGCAATTATTGTTGTTCTAATTTTTCTATCATAGCTTGCTTTTTGATTATCATCACTACAAGCCATCTTTAAAGCATAATCTTTTGCAACAAAAAATGCAGTAGCTCCAATTACAAATAATTTAAGATAGCCCATGGCATCATTAATTAAATTTAAAACATTTTGCAAAATTTGTTCCAATTATATATACACCCCCAAATAATTTGTGGTATACTTATGTATACCGAAATAGTTTAGATGGTTACGAGTATCTATTATTTTATTATTTCGGTTTTTTTGTGTAATAATTTCATTATTTATTTAAACATTCCTCCTAAATTTTATTCACTCTCTTTGTAGTCAAATAGTATTTTTAATTGAACACCATTTTCTAATCTTTTTTTTATGACTTCACAATACTTATCAGTTATTTCTATACCTATCCATTTTCGAGATAACATTTCACATCCCAACAATGTTGAACCGCTCCCACTTGTAAAATCTAAAACTACATCACCAACTTTGGTATAAGTAGAAATAAGATATTCCATTAAATTTACTGGTTTTTGTGTAGGGTGAAAAAGTTGATTTTCACGAGCAAATTGAATTACATTTCTAGGAAAATTTGCATATTCCTGTAAATGTTCTTCTCTTTGAGTATCTTTTTTTTCTCTTAAATAATTAATTGGTGTTCGCATCATCTTTATATTAACAGCAATTGTTCCTTGTGGATAATATTTTAAATGATTTGAAGATTGATGTACACATCCAGCTTTAGAAAAAACCATTATATCTTCATAACATCGTAAAGGTTGATATTTTGCATTTTGAAAACCAGTTACTTGCGTTTTTAGCCATTTCCAATCATATCTATATAATTTAATATTACTTAATCTTAAATGACTAGAAAATGGTTCGTTCCCGAACAAAACTATAGCACCATCATCTTTAATTAGTTTTAATAATTTATCCCACATTTCATCAAATGGTATTAATCTATCCCACTTATATGAAGTTACCGCATAGGGCGGGTCAGTAATAACCGCATCTACCTTAATGCCTTTTTTAATTAAATATTTCATTACTTCCAAACAATCACCCTTATAAAGATTACCATTACAAGTTGAGTAGTAAGGCTCACAATCTACTATCAGCACCTCCTTATCATTCATATTTAGTTTTTTTAGTGAGATCACTATAAACTCAAAATAAATAAACAAACTTATCTAGTCCCAAGAATAAACAAAATCTTATAATAGCACTATTTCGTACTTGTATTAGTTTTTTTTGATATATACAAAGTTCATCGCAAATATCAAAATCCTTTAAGTGGTCAATAAAACTACATTTAAATACTTCTTTTTCACAATCATTTAAATTGTTAAACGCCATTTTATACTTTAATAGAACATCCTGCATTTTTTCTTTTGTCTGATAATCTCGTATTAGCATCGATTCCATTTGGTTACTGGTAGGCTTTTTTGCTCCACCAATTTTTAAATCTCCAGTAGAATCAAATCGTATTTTATAATATTCATTATTTAACATTGCCTCAAATGTATGAGTAATTTCTAAAAATGCTATAGTTAAAGCCCTATATTTAGTAATGTCAAATTGCTTAACAATGAAACTAGATAAAAATTCCGTAGATTTTGTCCGCATTATTCCTCCTTCCTTTTATATACAAAAATAGAGCGTCAACCACCTTATAGGTGGTAAACACTCTATTGTTTGTTACTTTTTTATAAACTTTATTATAATTAATTGCATTACAAATATAACCAGATACAAATTTTACTTCCAGCATATCAACACCTCTTATTTAAACCATTAGTTCCCATATATATTTTACCACTTCTAGTTATTAATTTTATATCCGTATATAAGGATAGTCTTTTTTCTGCACAATAAGGTGTTTTCAATACTACCTTATAGCTTTCACTATTATAATCATTGTACCGCAAAAAAATAATATTGCAATATCAAAATAAAGGTCAATATTAAATAATTTTATAAATATTTAATATATAAAAAAACTTTTCTTTAACATAAAAATAAAATGACTAATAAAGTATTTAAAAAAATAACTTTTGTGTCATTTCATTACTAACAACTAATATTCCTCAAAGTCGTTAAGTTTTCGTGTTGTTTTTGGAATATATGTAATTAGATCCGTGTACGAGCAATCTAAAACATAACAAATTTTTGCGAGTACATCCTTATCATATCTTTGAATATAATTATTACAATAATTATATATAATTTCATACTTAATTCCTGTAAAAATACTCAATTTATACATTGAAATATCTTTTTTAATAAGTACATCTTTAATAGTCAGTACTAGCTCTCCATATTCAGTGTTACAGCTAATGATGCGTTTATCAACCATATTATGCTTTATATTAATCTCCTTTCTATCCATTTAGTGGATTAATTTTATAAAAAAATAAAGTAGCAAAAATCTTTTATAATAGACTAATTACTACTTTATCAATATAATTAAATTACATTATTATTTTATCATAATTTTGATATAAATGAAATTGATGTATAGGTAAACATTTTATATACATAATCGTAAATTATTAATATACAATTAATGATATATTTACTATGTTGAAATAATTTTAAAAATATAGTTAAATATAAAAAAGGACAAAAGAGAAAATAATTTATTCTTTTGCCCAATATAATAATTAGCGATTTTATTTTAAAATGTGTTACCAATTAATTCCTGATGCTGTAGCATGAGATGTAGTAATAGAATCAAAAGACTCAACTATAGATGGAGAAACAGATACACCAAAAGAAATTGTACGATCAAGGCCAACTCCAAAATCAAATGAAGGATTTAAAGTAAATTTCTTTTGAGCATGTTTATAATCACCATAAGCATTCAAAGTATTTATTGTTGTAGTTTGCAATTTTTGAACATTAAAATACATATATATTTCTATGTTCATAGTTTTATAACTAGAGGAGTTAGGAGGCAAAGAGAATATGCCAGCCACTCCATTAGGACTTGATTCCCAGCGAGTTACATTGCTAACAGTTTTAGGATAACAATAAGTAGTACTATTATCACTTACCATATAGGTCATATTAAATGTTTTAGAAGAAGGTACAGCAGATACCGTACTATCTATACCGATGCTTATAATATCATTACTTCTAGTTTTGGGCTCTTTTTTCCATTTTAAAGAGTTTTTATATCTATAATAGGAATTACTAACCCAAGATATAGATGCAGTCATTTGCTTATATTCTGTATTTACAATTTCATGAGTAAATTGATCTTGAGGCAATATTTCTGAATTTGATGGGTTATTATATTCTTCTTCAGAAATTTCTTCACTATAATATAGAACATTGTTATCATTGCTGTTAAGAGTATTTAATAGCAAATTGGAATTTTTAATTCTATAAGAAATGGTTTTATAATATTTTGTATCTTGACTAACCAAGACAGAATTTAAATTTTTATTATTATCAAATTCTTCTTGAGTCATATTATCGATTTCACTATCTAAAAATCCTAAATTTTGTAAATTTTGAATTTCTGATTGATTCATTTTAACTTTTCTGGAATTAATAAACAAATCCTCTGAAGCATAAACAACATCACAAAACAATACGCTAAAAATTGATACAATTAGAAATATAATTTTATTTTTCATTTTTTCTTTCCTTTCATAATTCTAAATTGAAATATTCATTTTTTAACCAATAAGACATATAAGTTACAAGAGAAAGTTCAGAAATTTTTAATGAAAATAATTCAGTATAATTTTTACAATTATCATAAAAAGATACATCAAATTTATCTAAAAACAAAGAAACAATATTATTTAAATTTTCTGCCGATTTGTCATCGTCTATTTTGAAATTCAGTATATTTTTCAAATAGCTATAAAACGTAGTGTCATTTTTCAAATCATGTTTTAAAGAAATAAAATCATTTTTTGAAATAGATTGTTTATCTTTATACTTAATTAAATAATTATGATAGTTTTCATCATATTCAATTAAGTTATAATAATATAAAGTAATATAGCAACCTAAATTATTTAGTGCATTTTCATAAGAACCATCCTCGAATGAAATGCCTTTCAAATTTCCACAAGTTAAATCATCTGCTGAATAATCCATAACAATATCAAGATTATTTTTAAGTTGAGACACACTCAAATCATAGCTAATCCACAATTTTGAAGTACTATCAATATTTTCATTTGAATTAATTTTATAAAAGAAAATTATTAAAAATAAAATTAAAAACAACAAAAATAACACAAGTACAAGATTGCATTTAAAACTATAACCCCTTTTCACTTATAATCACCTTACCTACAATATAAATACATAAAATAAAACGTTTCAAAATATAGTATCTACACACCTATTATAATATAAAACAACATATATGTCAAGAAATTTTATATCGTTGAATTCTAAAACTTATTGCACATTAATTGTGCACTTTCAATAAAAATCTACAAGAAATTTTATATAGAAATAAAAAGTTGTAATTATTTGATTTTATTGATATAATATACTACACGTAAAGGTGTGATTTTTTATATGAAAAAGATTATTATAATTGTATTAACATTACTTATGCTTACCAGTTGTAAGGATTTAAATGAAAAAAACAATACCGAAATAAACAAAGACAACAACTTATCAACACAATATTTTAAGTTAGAAGAAATTAATTTGGATTGTAACTTAAATAACATTACTTTTATAATTGAAAAATACATTATTTCAAATAATGTATTATATGAATATTCTACAGACAAAAAATATGAATCAAGTAATACCAAATGTAAAGTAGTTGATAACAACGCTTTAGGTTATGAATATTTAGGGATAATATATGATGATTATGATGGTATTCAAAAGTTTATCAAGGATGGAATGTTATATAGTCTTAAAAAAAGTGGTTTTACTTTAAAAAAATATGATAAAGAAGATGAATACTATAAAAATATTATAAATAATTATTTGCATAATGAGCTTTATTATTATAATAATGGAAACTATATTAATGATAAAGAAATTGTATATTATGTAGTTGAAGAAAAATATACCATACCATTAAAAGAAAAAGTATTATTCTTTTCTCATGACTTAGAATACATAATTACAAACGAGAATGTTTATGAAATTGGCGTTGAGAGTAATGATAAATGTCATACATTTGAAGATGTTAAATGTACATATACTCTAATTAAGACAAATAAATTGGATGACTTGTTAGAAAAATTCAAAAATAATATTTCTTACTTTGATGGTGAATATTTGATTACAAAAGATAATAAAATATATAAAATACGCCGAAAATAAGAGTTAATACAAAAGAAGGTTTATATCATTTTGAACTCTTTTTTGTTATATATTTAAAACTAGTCTTTTTTATAAAAACATCTTCTAAACAATTTCCAATCAACCATGTCTTTATCGGGATAATCTCCCTCCAAGTATTCAACTAAAGTATTTTGTAGTTTTAGAACCTTATTATAAATGTCAACTGGTAAAGAAATGTTTTCGCTAGCAAACATGACTTCCAAAATTTCTTTGAGAATTAAAACTCCTTCATCAACTTTAAAATCTCTATAATATTTCATGCAGTATCACCTCATACTGTGATGTTAACTCTGTATGAAGAATAATGCAAGTCAATTTTAAAAATATGATAAATATAATCAAAACAACACGTAACAACTTTAATCACAAAAAAACAAAAAAATAACTAAAGCCAAAATTCTTCTTTTGAATTATTTTAAATTATTTGGTCATTAATTCGTCATTAACAAAAATTAAATTAGCTAAAATCAATAAAAAAATCCCTAACTTTAGGGAAATATTTTTTGATATTTAATCTGTGGGTAAGGGATGTTGCAGACCCACGCCTTAGCCACTTGGCTACGGTTCCACGTAAGATAATTTTAATATAAATTTGCCATTTTGTAAAGTAAATAATGCAAATTATACTAAATTTTATACAATTTTATAGTATTTTATTCATTATTATCAAAAAAAGTTTTAATATCTACATTATATTTTTGACATATTATAAACAAAGTATCTAAAGAAACACCAACATTTAGATTAGGACTTTCAAGTTGAGAAATAAAACCACGGCTCATATCTAACTTTTCCGCAAACTCTTCTTGTGTCTCATGGGCATTAAGTCTAACCTTCTTAATATTTTTGCCAATCGTCTTATAAAATTCGTCAATGTTTTCCATAAGACAACCACCTGATTTAATTGTAGAATAAATTGTGTAATAACACTGCTAGTTTTAAACTAGCAGTGTTATTATAAATATTATGCTATTTTATAATTATAGTTACAAAATGGAGATGTTCTTATGAAGAAAAAATTAACAATAGTTGCAACAATATTTATAGCATGCACAATTACAATAAATACACTATCAAATAAAAAAGAAAACAATATTCAAGAAGAAATGCCAATTGTTAGAAAACAAGAAAAAATATTATCATATTATAAAGAAAACGATAATGGTGAATATGAGTTAGCAACAGATACAGCGTGGCCAACTGATGGTTACACATTCAATACAGAATTATCAAAATGTGAAAATGGAAGTGAATTATCATGGAATAGTGAAAATAACACAGTTATAATGACTGGAAATACATCAGATAAATGCTATATTTATTTTGATAAAGTAAATAAACCAGAAATAACATCAGCAACAGTGTCTGATTATGGTGGTGAAACCAATATATTAGAGTTGGATGTTCAATATAATAGCGAAAAATCTATAATAGAAAGCTATGTATCTGTAAATGATGAATCATATGTTAAAAACATTGATGATAAAAACCTTTTTTACTATAAATTAGTAAACCTAGGTGCACTTTGCCCTGGGGAGGTGCTAAATATAAAATTATATATTAAAAGTAGTAACGGAAAAATCTCAGATGTTTTTGAACTAGAACCCTATACATATACTTGTTTTCCTGCAGGAACAAAAATATTAACAAACTTCGGTTACAAAAATATTGAAGACATAAAAATAAATGATATAGTATATTCTTTTAACGAAAAAACAAATAAAGTAGAATTAAATACTGTTGCAAAAACATTTATTCATGAAGATACAGAAATTTATGAAATATATATAAATGATGAAATAATTAAAGTAACTCCACATCATAGATTTTATATAAAAAGAAATAATAAATTTGAATGGATTGAAGTAAAAGATTTAACATTAACGGACAAATTATTTAATAATAAAAATAAACTAATAACTATAAATAAAATTGAATATAAAAAAGAAACAAATATTGTATATAATTTTGAAGTTCAAAATAATCATACATATTTTGTTTCTAATAAGAATATTTTAGTACACAATGTAAAAGCGCCTTGTTAAATAATTTAAACTTTTTTATAACAACTTCTTTTTCTCTTTTGATTACTAAGGGATTTTCTTTCCACAAATAAATCCTTTACAGGAACATTAAAAGTATTAGCAATATGGTTAATATAATCTATTCTAATATTTTTTTTAGCGTTTTCTAAAGCAGAAACATAAACAGAAGTAGTTCCCAATTTTTCTGCCAGTTCCTCTTGGGTCCAGTTATTTTGTAATCTATAATATTTTATATTATTTGAAACTATATCTCTAGCATCCATTTGTAAATCACCTATCTATACATTATTGTAGTAAGTTTAACTTTAAAGTAACATAGTATTTACGTAGTAATATAAATTTTATCTAACTTATTACGAAAATAATAAGTTAGATATTGTTTTTTCTTCCTTTTTATGCTATTCTGTAATAAGAATGGAGATGTTCTTATGAAGAAAAAATTAACAATAGTTGCAACAATATTTATAGCATGCACAATTACAATAAATACAATATCAAATAAAAAAGAAAACAACATTCAAGAGGAGATGCCAATTGTTAGAAAGCAAGAAAAAATATTATCATATTACAAAGAAAATGATAATGGTGAATATGAGTTAGCAACAGATACCACATGGCCAACAAATGGGTACACTTTTAATACAGAATTATCAAAGTGCGAAAATGGGAGTGAATTATCTTGGAATAATGATAATAATGCGGTAATACTAAAAGGTAATGTATCAGATAAATGTTATCTTTATTTTGATATAACAAAACCAATACCCAAAATAACAGGGGTATCAAACATATATGGTGACGCGAGCAATTCTGAAGGGTTTGAATTCGATGTTACATATGAAAGTGAAGTTTCAATTTCTAAGGTTTTTGTTATTTATGAAACTGGTAAAGTTAGAGAAGGTACTTTTAGTATTAAAGATGGATATTTAACGGTTACTTTTAGAGATGAATACGATATTTGTAATAGTACAAATTATCAAGTATATATAGTTGATACTAATGGAACAAAATCTGATAACTTTAATTTTCAATATATTTATACGTGTTTTCCTGCAGAAACTAAGATTTTAACAAACTTCGGTTACAAAAATATTGAAAATATAAAGATAAATGATATAGTTTATTCTTATAATGAAAAAACTAATAAAGTAGAATTAAATAATGTTGTAAAAACATTTATTCATGAAGATACAGAAATTTATGAAATATTTATAAATGATGAAATAATTAAAGTTACACCTCACCATAGATTTTATGTAAAAAGAAATAATAAATTTGAATGGGTTGAAGTAAAAGATTTATTAATAACAGACAAATTATTTGATAATGAAAATAAACTAATAACTATAAATAAAATTGAATATAAAAAAGAAACAAATATTGTATATAATTTTGAAGTTCAAAATAATCATACATATTTTGTTTCTAATAAGAATATTTTAGTGCATAATGCAAAAAGCCCGTGTTAATAATCTCTTATTTAATCTTTTTTTCAAACACTAAATCAAGCTCTTGAATATGTCCAGTTGCTCTTTGTTTTGAGGGGATAAAACCTGCAAATCTCCAACCTTCTTTAGCTCTATCATCGATGATACGTCGATAATTTTCCATGCTATAAACAACACCAGCAAATCCACCCCAACCAGTACTTTTACATTTAACTTTTACATAATCATATTCATACATAATTAATTCTCCTTCTATGTTTAGTATGATTATATCAATTAAAAAAAGCAATTGCAATATATTGAAGGTGAATAAATGATAGATAATAATTTAAGAAATTGTCGTGAAGAAATGGAAATGACCCATAAAAAATTTGGAAATATCATCGGCGTTAGTAAAAGTACAATATCCAACTGGGAAACCAGCTATGACCCAATAACATTACATAAATTAGTAAAATTTTGTAATTTATATAATTATTCATTAGATTATGTCTGTGGATTAATAAGAAAAAATATTGAAAACGGAAAGTATATAAAATTAGACCAAAAAAAGATAGGAAAAGGACTAAAAAAATTAAGAAAATATTTAAAAATATCTCAAGCAAAATTTGCTAAAAATGTAGCATAGTAGGAACTACATATAATCATTATGAAACAGGATATAGTTTAATAAATTGTATGTATGCTTATGCCATATGTAAGACATATAAAGTATCAATGGATTGGTTAATTGGTAGGAAGTAATGCTGTTTTATAATTAAAATATCGAAAGTAGTCACCATTAAGGCATGGGTCTGCAACACCCAAAACACCACTTCAAATGAAAAAACAAAAAATAATGCCAATAATTGTCTATTTTTTACGCCAAATTTATCAATGTTTATTGCTATTTGTCGAATATTTGGTTATAATAAAAAAGAATAAGGGAAGTGTGATATGAACTCCGAAGTAAAAAAGAAGTCTAATTTTCGGGAAACATTAAAATTTATTTCAACTATTATCAGTTGGACAGTTTTTACTTTGTTAATTCTAATCATGGTTGCTTTAGTTTATTACTTTGTAGCAGTAAGAATTTATGCTGCCAAAGGTAGTGGACATGAACCAAAATTCTCTTTATATACCATAATTACTCCAAGTATGACCCCAAATATAAATGTATATGATGTAGTTGTTGATGTAAAAGTTGATAAGCCTGAAGATATAAAGATAAATGATGTAATTACATTTAATTCCAGTATACCCGGTGTTCACGGAGGAACAATTACTCACCGTGTTATAGCTATAAATAAGGATGCCAGTGGCAACTATCATTACACTACTAAGGGTGACTATAATCTAGTTGATGATGGAGTAGATGTAGAGTTTGCTAATATTGTTGGTAAAGTTGCATTAAGAATTCCTCAACTTGGAAGAGTACAATTCTTCCTTGCAACAAAAGCTGGTTGGTTAATCTGTGTTTTAGTTCCAGCAGTTTATGTAATAATCAAAGACATATTTAAAATAATAAAATTAAAAACCAACAAAAGCGATGGCAAGTTTAGTAAATTCTTAAATCGCCCACTAATATCGTTTAAGAAAAGAAAATTGTTGCCATATACACCACAAGAAGAAATTGAACTAAAAGAAGAGATAAAACCAGAAGTAAATAATTCATTTATTAAATATTATGATAATGATGAAGATGATGATTTTAATCTTCCTTCTCTAAAATAACGCTTTAAAAGCGTTTTTTTGTTATAAAAAATATTATTATAAATATAATTTTGTAAGGTGAGTAATTTGAAAAAAATAATAAAAAACTACAAAAGTACTATAATTCTTTTAGTAAGTGTCATAATTGGAATTATCTGTGGATTAATTTTTAAAGAAAAAACAAGTATTGTAAAACCACTCGGAGATTTATTTTTAAATCTTTTACTTGTAATAATAGTACCTTTAATATTTTTTACTATTACATCATCAATATCTAAAATGAGTAATAAAAAAAGATTAAGTAAAATAATAATTAATACTTTTATAATATTCTTAATAACATCAGTTATTGCTTGTCTTGTTGCACTGTTAACAACCTCATTTATAGATTTAGTAAATAAAGAAGATACTGTTTTAATCCAAGAAGTATTTAAAAATAATGAAAATGTAACACCAAAATTAAATATTTTAGAAAGAACAGTTAATGTTTTATCAACTAATTCATTTATTAACCTTTTATCAACAGATAATTTAGTAGCTTTAATAATTATGTCTATTTTATTAGGTTTAGCTATTAATAAAGCAGGAACAAAGGGAAGAAAAGTAGCAGATTTCTTTTGTAGTTTTAGTGAGATAATGTATAAATTAATTGAAATTATAATGTATTATGCTCCGATTGGGCTGGGTTGTTATTTTGCAAGTTTAGTTGGTTCCATCGGAAGTACAATTGCTCTAGGCTTCTTAAAAACATTTATAGTTTTTACAATTACATCTATTTTATTTATGTTTATATTTTATACACTATATGCCTTTATTGCAGGAAGAAAAAAGGGCGTTAAATTATTTTGGAAAAATATTTTACCAGTAGCATTAACAGCAGTTGGAACATGTTCATCAGCAGCAAGTGTCCCAATAAATATAAGTTGCACTAAAAAAATTGGTGTTCCAAATGATATTGCAGAAACAACAGTTTCCCTAGGTACAAGTTTTCATAAAGATGGTTCATGCATGGGTAGTGTATTTAAAATAATGTTTTTAGTAAATTTATTTGGAACATCTCTTTTAACTATTGGGGATTTTACTAAAGTATTAGGTATAGCTCTTTTAGCCACTCTTCTTGTAACAGCAGTTCCAATCGGCGGTGGAACAATCAGTGAAATGTTAATACTTTCTATGCTAAACTATAATGTTGCTGCCCTTCCTATTTTAACAATTATAGCAACAATTATTGATGCCCCAGCAACTTTATTAAATGTCATCGGAGACACAGCGTCATCTATGTTAGTAACCAAAACAGTTGAAAAAAATAATTGGTTAGAAAAATCACAAAACTAATATTTGTGATTTTTTTAAATTAATAAAATACAGCCAAATACGAATTTTATAACAAATAAAATTTACAAAATTTAGCAAAAATACTTTTTTTGCTACTTTGGTTGTGATATAATAGAAACATAAGTTACCATAGAGTAATAAAGTGAGGTGGACTATTTATGCCAGCAGTGGTTGAATTAACAAAAGACAGAATTGTAAAAGTAGCAGTAAAAATGGTCAATGAAAATGGCTGGGACAGTGTTAATGCCAGAAGTTTAGCAACACGCCTCGGAGTATCAACTAAACCATTATATCGAATTTATAGCAACATGGATGAAATCAAAGAAGATATTTACAAAGAAATTGCTCATCAATACGACGAATTTTTAACTAGTAGAATAGATAGTAAAAAAGCTTTATTAACATTATGTATTGCTTATGTTGAATTTGCACAAGAATACAAAAACTTATTTATTAGCTTATTTTTAAGTAATAATTTAAAATGGAAATCTATCGAAAATGTTTTAGATGAAAAATGGAACCAAAGTACTATTATAAATCTTGTTAATAAGCATGGTTATAGTTTTGAAGATGCCAAGAATTTATTTATGAACATGTGGTTATATGCAAATGGACTTGCAACTTTAATTGCCACAAATGAAATAAAGATTGAAGAACAAGAAATACTAGTAAAATTAGTTAAATTTTATAAAATACTAGTTAAAGGTGAATAATGAATAGAATTGAAATAAAACCAAGTAACTTAAGCATAGATAGAATTGAAGAAAAATGCTTAAATTGTGGTATGTGTAAAAAAACTTGTGAAAGTATTAATAACATTGGTGCTGACTGTATAAATTGTGGACAATGTATTTTAACATGCCCAAGTGGTGCCTTAATACCTAAATTTGAATATAAAAAAGTTCTTAATTATATTAATGATACAGATATGTGCGTAGTAGCTTTTACTGCTCCCGCTGTAAGAGTAGCAATCGGTGATGAATTTGGTTTTTCAAGTGGGACATTTTTAGAAGGCAAAATGGTAAGTGCATTAAAGAAAATAGGTTTTGATTATTGTTTTGATACAACATTCGGTGCAGATTTAACAATCATGGAAGAAGCAAATGAACTTGTAGAAAGATTAAAACATAAAAAAACACCTCTTTTTACCAGTTGTTGTCCATCCTGGGTTTTATATATGGAAAAATTCCATCCTGAACATTTAGAAAACTTAAGTTCTTGCAAAAGCCCAATATCTATGCAATCAACAATGATAAAAACTTATTTTAGTGATATGTATGATATTCCAAAAGATAAAATAATAACTGTTGCCATAGCTCCTTGTGTTGCTAAGAAAACTGAAAAAATGTATCATCCTGAAACTGATTTTGTAATTACAACCCGTGAACTTGCTATGTTAATCCGTGAAACGAATATAGATTTTAATAGTTTAAAAGATGAAGAATATGACTCTTTAATGGGGGCATCATCTACGAGTGGTCTTATATTCGGGGCTTCCGGTGGAGTAACCGAAGCAGTTTTAAGAACAGCATACTATATGATAAATGGAAAAGTTGCTCCTGTAAAATTTTATCATTTAGATGAAATACGTAATGAAAGGGATTTTAAAACAACAACTGTAGACCTTGGAAAATACTATTTAAAAGTTGCAGTTATAAACAAGTTATCAACAGTAAGGTCTAAATATGATGAATTAAAAAAATATGATTTTGTAGAAGTAATGGCTTGTCCAGGAGGATGTATCGGCGGAGCGGGTCAACCACTCGGAGCAATTAAAGATATGAAAGAAGTCCGTGAAAATCGAATTCAAAGTTTATATAAAAAAGATAATGAAGAAAAAATCAAAGAAGCATATAGAAATCCTAAGATTCAGGATGCTTATATATCTTATATAAGTAAAAATAATATTCCGCTTCATACAAAATATATTTCAAAAAAGACTATACAAAATGAAACAAACAAAGTATAATAAATATCGGAGGGAAAAAATGAAGAAGTTTATAGTTTTATTTATAGGTGTAATCACATTATTATTTGCAACAAATGTTAAAGCAAGTAAAATAGAATTACCAGAAAAAACAGACCATGAAAAGGTCAAAGTATATTTATTCCGTGGAGCAGGATGTTCACATTGCTATGATTTTTTAACATACTTTGCTGATAAATATGAAACATATGATGATTATTTTGAAATCGTAACATATGAATCTTGGAATAATAGTACAAATGAAAATCTTATGTTTGCTGTTAAAAAAATAGTTGGCGAAGAAGAAAACGGTGCTGTTCCATTTATCGTAGTTGGTGATGATTATCATTTACTAGGGTTCGGAGATGATTCAGGAGAAGAAATTATTAATGCTGCCTTAGAAGCATACCAAGATAAAAAATATACAGATATAGTTGCAAAAGCAATAAAAAGCAATAAATTAAAACCAACAGCTGAAACAATCAGTGAAGCTGCAACATCTGAAGGGATAAAGCCAGAAAATCAATCAACTACTGCTAAAACTGAAGAAAATTATTCTAAAGATAACAATAAAATATCAGATGGAGCTGTAATAGCTATAGTATTTAGTGTAATAATTCTAGGTTTTGCAGGTCTTGTATTCATTTCAAGAAAGTAGGTTTAAATGAAGAAGTTCTTATTAACAATTTTAGTGGCATTAAGTATTGTTTTAATACCAAATGTTAGTGCCAAAATAAATGTTCCAGAAAAAACAGACCATGAAAAAGTTAAAGTTTATCTATTCTGGAGTAGTACATGTAAAAACTGTCACAATTTAATTAGTTATTTCGGGGATAAATATGATGCATATGAAGATTATTTTGAAATTGTAACATATCAAGTAAATAGTGATAAAGCTAATTCAGAATTATCAAATGCCATAGCTAAAGACGTTAAAGAAGACCCAGGATATATTCCACTAGTTATTATTGGTAATACTTATCATGTCCTTGGATGGCAAGATTCATTAGGTGAAACAATAATTAATGAAGCCTTAAAAGCATATCAAGATGAAAATTATACAGATATAGTTGCTAAAAAAATAGAAGATAAACAACTTACAGTAACAGAAAAAACTTTTAAAGATGCATGTAGTGTAGCTGGAATTACTTGTAAAGGAAGTAAAGAAAGTAAAACTGATGGTATTGTAATTGGCATAGTATTTGGAGTATTAATTTTAGGATTTGCTGGATTAATAGTTCTATCAAGAAAAAAATAAAGAGATTTGTTTTTCAAATCTCTTTTTAAGTTATTATAAATATTTATTAGTTATAAATTCTCTACCACCATTTATATTAATGTAGTATTCTTCAATAACTTCTATATTATTATTTTTTTCTATTGAAACAGTAAATTTCAAAGTATAACCCACAACACCTTTACCAGTTGTATTAAGTACTGTAGCAGTTTCACTATTAACATGTATATTTTTAACACCTAAATTAATTTTACTAAGTTCTTTTTTTATTTTTTCGTTTTCAGATTTAATCAATTCATTAACTGGTGCTAAAACATTTTCATCATTATATAAATTTAAATCTAAAGCACAACCTTCTTTTGTAACATTAACTGCTAAAATATTTGTAGTATCATACTCAGCATTACCATACTTACATGTTATAGGCTTTACTACTGTATCATTACCAATTGTTAAAGTAGCTTTCATTGGACTGGTTTTATTACCAGATGCATCACTGGCAACAATTAATATTTCATAAGAACCTTCTTTAGTATAATTTCTATAATCTATTTTTTCGCCCTTTTGGTCAAGGCTCAAATCATAAAAATCAATAATACAATCTTTATTACTATTATCTTGGCAAGATTTTACAAAATCATTAGCTTTATAAGATTCACCAACATTTATTTTAACATCTTTAATAATAAGTTCAGGAACTTCAGTATCTACAATTTGTATTTTAGAATTATATTTTTTACCATATATTTTAATAACTACATCATAAGTACCAATTTCACTAAAATCAACATTTTTATATGTTATTTTAATATCTTTTTCTTTAACATTTTCTAGTTGTTCAAAAAATAAATTCTTATCAACATTTTCATTATTAACTTCAATAGCTATAACATCCCTTATTTTTACAATAGCATCATCATGACTATTTCTAAAAAATACACTAATTAATACGGCGATTATAATTACAGCTACAACAGCAATTATAGATATTAGAAGAACTTTATTATTATTTGATTTAGTTTTACTTCTTCCTTTTTTAACTTTTTGATTAAAGAATTTTGCCATTATGCATCACCCATCCTTATTTAATATTATCATATTTTTAAAAATCTTCCAATAAAAATGACAAAAGTAGCAAAAATTTCTTGTAAAATGTGTCAAAATGTGGTATTATCGTAATTGCAAGTTTATATTTTTAATATAATTTGTTAAGTGGAGGGGATAACTTGCGGACTTGCCCTATAACCACTTACGCGAAAAAATTTTTATAGGAGGTGTTTTCGTGGCTAAAGAAGTCGTAAAGAAAATTAAATTACAAATCGAAGCTGGAAAAGCTACACCTGCACCACCAGTTGGTACAGTTCTAGGACCTGCTGGAATTAACTTAGGAGAATTCTGTACTAAGTTTAATGAAGCAACTAGAGACAAAATGGGTGATGTAGTTCCATGTGAAATTTCCATCTATGATGACCGTTCTTTTGATTTTGTTCTTAAGACTGCTCCAGCAGCATTCTTACTTAAGAAAGTTGCTAAAATAAAGAGTGGAAGTAAAAAAGGAGCTAATGAAATCGTAGCTACTATTACTGAAAAAGAACTAAGAGAAATCGCTGAAGAAAAAATGCCAGATTTAAATGCTTATGATGTTGATGCAGCTATGAACATTATTGCTGGTACTGCTCGTAACATGGGTATTGCAGTTAAAGGTTTCAATGATGCTGAACTTGAAGAACAAGCAGCTGAAGCAAAAGAAGAAGAAAAAGAACAAGCTAAACGTGAAGCAGAACTAGAAAGACTTGAAGAAGAAGCTAAAGAAATGTCTGATGCAAGCGTTGAAGTTCCAACTCATGATGATTTAGAAAAATCTGAAGAAGAAACAGAAGAAAAATAATTAAAATAATAAAAATTGTCCGCTTAATGAACCACAGTTAGGAGGTAAACTATGAAAAAATATGGAAAAAAATATGTGGAAGCATCTAAAAACGTTGATAAAAACAAAGCATATGCTTTAGAAGATGCAATCAAATTAGTTAAAGAAACAAGTGTTACTAAATTTGATAGTACAGTTGATGTTGCAATTAAATTAAACATTGACCCTAAAAAATCTGACCAACAATTAAAAGGAGCTTTATCACTTCCAAACGGAACTGGTAAATCTAAAAAAGTTTTAGTTATAGCTAAAGGAGCATTCGCTGAAGAAGCTAAAAAAGCTGGAGCTGATTTTGTTGGGGAAAAAGATATGCTTGATAAAATCAAAAATGAAAACTGGTTTGACTTTGATGTTGTAGTTGCTACACCAGATATGATGCCAGAAGTTGGAAAAATTGGTAATATTCTTGGACCACGTAACTTAATGCCTAACCCTAAGACTGGAACAGTAACAACTAAAGTTGGTGCTATTGTTGAAGATCTTAAAAAAGGTATGGTTACATACAAGAATGATAAATTTGGTAATATCCATACTGTAATTGGTAAAGTTTCATTTGATGAAAAGAAATTAGCTGAAAACTTAAGCTATGTTGTTACAACTATTTCTAAAGCTAAACCACAAACAGTAAAAGGAACATTTATTGAAAATATTGCTATTTCAACAACTATGGGTCCTGGAATCAAGTTAGATAAAAATAGTTTTGACATTTAATTAAAAATGTAATATAATACGTATTAGAAAAAGCGAGAACCAAAGACAGTAGGCAAAAAAATAAGTCCTACCGAGGGGATACTTAAAACTACAAGATAATTTTAAGCTTCCCTTGGGAAGCTTTTCTAATATAATAAGGAGGAGAATATGGCAAGCACAAAAATTCTTGAACAAAAGAAACTTGTTGTTGACGAAATAGTTAACAAACTAAAGTCAAGTGAAAGTGTAATAATATTCCAATACCAAGGATTAACAGTTGAAGAACTTTCTGAATTAAGAAAAGAACTTAAAAATGTTGATTCAGAAGTAAAGGTTTATAAAAACACACTACTTAAAAGAGCTGCTGATGAATTAAATCTTAATTTAGATGAATTCTTAGAAGGACCAAATGCAATTTTATTGGGTAAAGAATTACTTGAACCAATTAAAATTGTATCAGAATTTGCTAAGAAACATGATAAATTAGATATCCGTGTAGGTGTTATCAGTGGAAATGTTGCAGATTTAGCTGTAATAAAAGAATATGCTACCATTCCATCAAGAGAAGGATTACTTACAATGCTTGCTGGTGGTATGATGCAATATGTTAAAGATTTAGCAATAGGATTAAATCTTTATGCCGAACAATTAGAAGGGAAGGAATAGAATATGGCAAAATTAAACAAAGAAGATTTTATAAGTGCATTAAAAGAAATGACAATTCTTGAAGTTAAAGAATTAGTTGACGCAATGAAAGAAGAATTTGGTGTTGATCCAATGGCTGTTGCTGTTGCTGCTGCTCCAGCTGCTGCTGTAGATGAAGGACCAAAAACTAGAACAGTTGTATTAAAATCAGCTGGTGGAAACAAAATTGCAGTTATTAAAATCATTAAAGAAATTACTGGTTTAGGATTAGTTGAAGCTAAAGCTGTAGCTGACAACGGTGGAAATATTAAAGAAAATATTCCTGCTGAAGAAGCTGAAGCTATTAAAACTCAATTAACTGAAGCTGGTGCTGAAGTAGAATTAGTTTAATTCTAAAATAAAAGACCACATTCGTGTGGTTTTTTTGTTGAAATATATATTTGTTTTTAGTATAATAAGTTTATGGAAGATTATTCAATATTCTTGAATGTCTACCTATATTACATGGTTTGACATTTGCCTAATAGCAGATGCTTTTTTAATTTTTAATCCAAAATACTTGAAGTTTTTTTTATTATTTGATAAAATGAATACATGAAGAGAATTCTTCATATAATAAAAAAAGGAACATTCAGTATCTGAATGTCTACCTAAATTTTTTTAGCTGACATTTGCCTAACGGCAGATGTCTAATTTTATTAATAAAAGCATTATTGCTATTAAAAATAGAATAACACACAATCGATTAAGAAATTTAATAACATAAATTCTTTTCTTCATAAGTAAAACCATAATTTTTTAGTTCTAAAACCATATTATTTAAGCTATCAAATAACTCTTTAGTTCTATCATTTTATATCCTCCATTGTACTATATGTACTAGTACAATTAAAATAGACCATACAAAATAAAAAAAATCAATAGCAAATTAATAAATTGACATTACTAAGTATTTTTACTATAATACACTTATAGGTGATAACAATGCTTAAAAATATAAACAACAAACTAAAAAATAATGGTGGCTGGGGGCTTGTAGAAATGTTAATTCTAAGTGGAATTCTTTTACTAGCCTTACTTTTTGCAGCTTACTTAATATATAAATTATATAGTAATTTTTAAAGCAAAATTTATTGTGACTAAATTTTAGGGGGATAAATATGTCAAAACTATCAAATTGTTTATTAATGCTTGAATATTTAGAAAATGGTAGAAAATACAATATAAAGGAACTAGCAGAAAAACTTGAAGTATCCGAAAGAATGGTTAGAAGTTACAAGGAAGAACTTGAAAAAGCAGGAATATTTATAGATAGCATCATGGGACCTTATGGAGGTTATGTTTTAAATCAAAGTATTAAAATTCCTTTACGCAAATTTTCTAAAGAAGATTATGAATTTTTAAAAAACTTAAAAGTAAATGAAGACGATAAAGAAAAATTACAAATAATAGCTGATAAAGTTCATGGAATTTATTTTGAATCTCAAAACGAAAATATTGAATTAAAAGATGATATTAAAAATTATTATAATATATTAAATAAGGCTATAAAAGAAAAAAGAAAAGTAAAAATAAATTATTATTCATTTACCGATGGAAATTTAAATAGAATTATAAGGCCATATGATTTATTTTTATATAATTCTGGATGGGGATGTGCAGCCTTTTGTGAACTTCGTCAAGATTTAAGACATTTTGAACTTAAAAGAATAAATAAAATGGAACTTTTAGATGAAACTTTTTAAGTAGACCAAATACTTCCTCTTTAAGTGATATAAATTACTTAAGGAGGATTTTTTATGGAAAAGAATATGAACGAAAATTTTAAAAAATTGAATGATAGGGTTGTTGATAGTTTAAATGATACTGACTTAGAAAAATTAAATTATTTACTAAGTAAAATTGAAGACCCAACATTAGTATCGGGGGTAGGTGGTTCAAGTATTGTTGCTTCGTTTGCATCAAAAATATTACTTATGAAGAATATGATTATAACAAAATGTGTAGAACCAAGGGATTTAAAATATTTTAAAGAGTTTATGAACGGCTATAAAAATATTTTGGCATGTAGTTACTCTGGAGCAAACTTTGGCGTTGAATTAGCTTTCGATAACAATTTAAGACATTATTTGTTATCTAGTAAGGAAAATAATGAAAACGGTATAATTAGTTTAAATTATATTTGTAAAGATTCAGAAAAAAGTTTTATATCTTTAGCAGCAACATTAATACCATGTGCAATATTATTAAATTATTATTTGGATAATGATTATCAAAGAATAATTGATAGTACGAAAGAATATGATTATAATTTTGATGTAAATTGTGATGCTTTTGAAATCTTTACGGGTTTTGAAACACTATCAGCAAGCAAATATTTAGAATCTACGATGGTTGAAGCTGGTATTGGCATTCCTGTAATTCATGATAAGTATTCATATTGTCATGGTAGAAGTACATTATCAAAAACTTACAATAATATAGCAATATATTTTAATTTAGGTACAGACTTAGATAAACTATTATTAAATGAATTACCTAAATATTATAAAGATGTAATTGTGTTAGATAGCAAGCCAACACTTTTATCAGAATATAATTTATTAGTAAAGTGCATGTATCTAACAAAATACATTGCCTCCCAAAAAGAAAAGGATTTATCAGGTGTAGATTATAATCCAATTGTTAAAAAGCTTTATAGATTTAAAAGCAATGTGTGATAAAAAGCACAACAAATTAACCCAAAATTCATTATTTTTTCTTGACAAACATATCATATTAATGTTATAGTATATTTGCATTTTGAAAAGACGGGTTCTGCTTAGGTAGAACCTAGTTTAAAACAATGTTCGATACACCAGGATGTGTGTTAATGGAAAGGAGCGAAAATAAATGCCTACGATCAATCAATTAGTAAAGAAAAATCGAAGCAAAAAAACAAGAAAGAGTAAAAGCCCAGTATTAAATGTTGGATTTAACACTCTAGAAAAGAAACAAACTGATGCAAAGAGTCCACAAAAAAGAGGAGTTTGTACTAAAGTTGGTACAAGAACACCTAAAAAACCGAACTCAGCATTAAGAAAATATGCTCGTGTTAGACTTTCTAATGGTAAAGAAATCGATGCTTATATTCCAGGAGAAGGACATAACTTACAAGAACACAGTGTTGTTTTAGTAAGAGGTGGCCGTGTTAAGGATTTAATCGGTGTTCGTTATCATATCGTAAGAGGTACACTTGATACTCACGGAGTTCAAGATCGTAAACAAGGACGTAGTAAATACGGTACTAAAAAAGACAAAAAATAATAGAATAGGAGGAAAATTAAATGCGTAAAAGACGTGCAGTTAAAAGAGATGTATTACCAGATCCTATATATAATTCTAAAGTAGTTACTAAATTAGTAAATCAAATTATGTTAGATGGTAAAAAAGGTACAGCTCAAAAGATATTATATGAAGCATTTGATATAGTTGCTGAAAAAACTGGAAAACCAGCTTTAGAAGTTTATAATGCGGCATTAGAAAATATCAAACCAGCTCTAGAAGTTAAATCCCGTAGAGTTGGGGGCTCAAATTATCAAGTTCCAATGGAAGTAAATGATGAAAGAGCTCAAACACTAGCTTTAAGATGGTTAGTTAATTATGCAAAATTAAGAAATGGAAAGGGAATGGCCATTAATCTTGCAAACGAAATCATAGATGCCTCAAATGGTACTGGTGGAGCTTGCAAAAAACGTGAAGATACTCATAGAATGGCAGAAGCAAATAAAGCATTTGCTCATTATAGATGGTAAGCACTATGGCTAGAGACGTTTCAATTGACAAATTAAGAAATATCGGTATCATGGCTCACATCGATGCTGGTAAAACAACTACAACAGAAAGAATTTTATTCTTAACTGGTATTACACACAAAATTGGAGAAACTCACGAAGGTGAATCTCAAATGGACTGGATGGAACAAGAAAAGGAAAGAGGTATTACAATTACTTCTGCCGCTACTACTTGTCACTGGAAAGGATATAGATTAAACATTATCGATACCCCAGGTCACGTAGACTTTACTATCGAAGTTCAAAGAAGTTTAAGAGTTCTAGATGGTGCTATAGCTCTAATTGATGCTCAAGCTGGTGTAGAACCTCAAACTGAAACTGTTTGGAGACAAGCAAATGAATACAAAGTACCAAGAATGATTTGTGCTAACAAAATGGAAAAGATGGGTGCTGATTTCTACTATTCATTAGATACAATTAAAAGTAGATTAGGTGCTAACGCTGCTCCAATTATGTTACCAATCGGTGCTGAACAATTTTATGAAGGTTACATCGATTTAGTTACTAAAAAAGCATACAAATATGATGGAACTGAAAAACAAGAAGTATCTGAAATGGAAATTCCAGCAGATATGGTAGAAAAAACTGAAGAATATAGAACTAAATTAATTGAAGCAGTAGCTGATTTTGATGAAGATTTAATGATGAAATACCTAGATGGTGGAGAAATAACTGTTGATGAATTAAAAGCAGCTATTAGAAAAGCAACATTATCTGTAGGATTCTTCCCAGTATTATGTGCTGATGCTCTAGGAGATAAAGGAACACGTGCTTTACTTGATGCTGTTATAGATTACCTACCAGCACCAACTGATATTGAAGCAATTGAATGTACTGATGCAAAAGGAAACGATGTATTAAGACATCCAAGTGATTCTGAACCATTCACAGCACTAGCATTTAAGATTATGACTGACCCATATGTTGGTAGACTTTCATTCTTCCGTGTTTATTCAGGTGTTTTAAAAGCAGGTTCATATGTTTTAAACTCTACTAAAGGAGAAAAAGAAAGAATTGGTCGTATTCTACAAATGCATGCAAACCAAAGAAAAGAAATTACTGAAGTATATGCAGGAGAAATTGCTGCAGCAGTTGGTTTAAAAAATACTACAACTGCAGATACATTATGTGATGAAAAGAACCCATGTATCATGAAGGGTATGGAATTCCCAGCTCCAGTTATTGATATAGCTATTGAACCAAAGAGTAAAAATGACCAAGACAAAATGGCTATTGCTATTCAAAAACTAGTTGAAGAAGACCCAACTCTAAGAGTTAAAACAGATACAGAAACTGGTCAAACAGTTCTATCTGGAATGGGTGAATTACACTTAGACATTATTGTTGACCGTATGCGTCGTGAATTTAATGTTGAATGTAATAAAGGTAAGCCACAAGTTGCTTATCGTGAAACACTTACTCAAGCTGCTGAATGTGAAGGTAAATATATTAAACAATCAGGTGGACGTGGACAATACGGACACGTTTGGGTTAAGTTCGAACCAAATCCTGAAAAAGGATATGAATTCGTTGATGCTATCGTTGGTGGTGTAGTTCCTCGTGAATATATACCTGTAACAGATAAAGGATTACAAGAAGCTATGGCTGGTGGTATCCTTGCTGGTTATCCAATGGTTGATGTTAAGGCTACATTATTTGATGGATCATACCATGATGTAGACTCATCTGAAATGGCATTCAAAATCGCTGCTTCTATGGCTTTAAAAGAAGCTAAGAATAAGTGTAAACCTGTACTTCTAGAACCAATTATGAAAGTTGAAGTAGTTGTTCCAGAAGAATATATGGGTAACGTAATGGGAGATTTAACATCTCGTCGTGGTAAACCATTAGGAAATGAATCACGTGGAAATGCATTATCAATCAATGCTATGGTTCCACTTGCTGAAATGTTTGGATATGCAACAAGTTTACGTTCAAATTCTCAAGGTAGAGGTAACTTCACCATGACTTTAGACCATTATGAAGAAGTTCCAAAGAACATTGCTGAAGAAATAATTAAGAAAAACAGCATAAATTAAGGAATAATACTTGAAAAATTTTCAAGCATTAGATAAAATATAATAGTAATATAAGAAAAGGAGGAAATTATTATATGGCAAGAGAAAAATTCGATCGTTCAAAAGAACACGTTAATATTGGTACCATTGGACACGTTGACCATGGTAAAACAACATTAACTGCTGCGATCACAAAATACTTTGGAAAATTTGTTGATTATGCTGATATCGACAAAGCTCCAGAAGAAAGAGAAAGAGGTATAACTATCAACACTGCGCATGTTGAATACGAAACTGAAAAACGTCACTATGCACACGTTGACTGCCCAGGCCATGCTGACTATGTTAAAAACATGATTACTGGTGCTGCACAAATGGATGGTGCTATCCTGGTTGTATCTGCTGCAGATGGTCCTATGCCACAAACTAGAGAACACATTTTGTTATCTCGTCAAGTTGGTGTGCCTAAGATCGTGGTTTACATGAATAAATGTGACCAAGTTGATGATCCAGAACTACTTGATTTAGTAGAAATGGAAATCAGAGAATTATTAGGAGAATATGGATATGATTCTGAATGTCCTATTATCCGTGGTAGTGCTTTAAAAGCCCTAGAAGGTGATGAAGCTGCTGCTCAAAGTATCCGTGACTTAATGGCTGCTGTTGATTCTTATATCGATGCTCCAGTTCGTGATACTGACAAACCATTCTTAATGAGTATTGAAGACGTTTTCACAATTTCAGGACGTGGAACAGTTGTTACTGGACGTGTTGAACGTGGACAATTAAAACTTAACGACGAAGTTGAAATCGTTGGTCTAAGACCTACAACTAAAACAGTAGTTACTGGTATTGAAATGTTTAGAAAATCTCTAGACTTTGCTCAAGCTGGTGACAATGCTGGATGCTTACTTCGTGGAGTTGCTCGTGATGGCGTTGAACGTGGACAAGTTTTAGCTAAACCAGGAAGCGTTACACCTCATACAAAATTCAAAGCAAGCGTATACGTTCTATCTAAAGAAGAAGGAGGACGTCATACACCATTCTTCTCAAATTACCGTCCACAATTCTATTTCAGAACTACAGACGTAACAGGTGTTATTGAATTACCTGAAGGAGTAGAAATGGTAATGCCTGGAGATAATGTTGACATGACTGTTGAACTTATCGCTCCAGTTGCTCTAGAAAACGGAACTAAATTCTCTATCCGTGAAGGTGGAAGAACTGTTGGTGCCGGAGTTGTATCTGAAATTTTAAAATAATTTAAGAATATAACAATTAAAAAATCTTAGGACTTCGTGTCTTAAGATTTTTATTTTGCCTTAGGATAAGGCTTTCTTTCATTTGTTAAACTGAGTAAATAGTCTGTTGAAACATTATAATATTTTGCAAGCATAACCAGTTTATCAATAGGAAGTAACCTTATTCCCATTTCATATCTACTATATTGAACTTGAGATGTTCCAAGTAATTTTGCAATATCTTTTTGAGATAAATCCCTATCTTTTCTAATATCTCTCAGTCTATTAAGATTTATATACATTTTAATCACCATTTTTATTTTGACATATAACCAAATGGTTATCTTGACTTTAATACCAAATAGTTATATAATTATAAAAATAATACCATTTGGTTATAACACGGAGGTTAAAATGTATAAGAAGTTATTAATTATATCTACAACAATAATTATAATATTTTTAATTATTTTTGTTAATAATTCTATGTTTATTAACAAAAATATTGAAAATACAGACATTAATATAGCAAAAGAATATAAAAATGAATTATCAATGATGTTAGAAACTGCATCAGGTAGTGGAGAATATGAAAAAACAACTGCAAGTGAATGGCCAACAGAAGGATATATATTTAATTCTACTTTATCAAAATGTGAAAATGGTGGAGAATTGTCCTGGGATGGTGAAAACAATAGAGTTATTATGAGTGGTATTAAATCAGATAAGTGTTATGTGTATTTTGATATGATTAAATTAATTACATTTTATATTGATGATATAGAATATAAGGCTGTAGAAAATATGACTTGGAAAGAATGGGTTGAAAGTAATTATTGCACCATTGAGATTAGTACTAGTAGTGTTTGTACAGGAAATAATAACTTAGGATTAGGAAATCAAAAATACATATTTAATTCAACGGGGTCTTATGATTTAGCATTAACTGGTGATAAAATTATAGAAAATAATAAATATTTAATTAGAATTTATAATGAGCCATGTAAAGTTGCATAGCAAACAAGAAAAAACATCTTAGTAAAATAAACTAAGATGTTTTCTATTTATTAAATTCTTTTGCAAGTAGTCCACTTTTTAATAATTTTTCATATTGTTTTTCATCAATTACTAAATCAAATTCTCCAATATATTCATAAACATCTGGATTAAATCCCATTTTAAATCTATTTAAACCATAATAATGATTTTCTTTTGATAAATCTGCAGTAATTCCATTTAAATCCAAATATTTATATTCTTGTTGATAATATTTAATCAAAGCATAATATAAGAAGTAATTTGGACTAAATCTAGACATTGCTTTATTAAATCCACTTATTTGAATTATAACTCTATTTTGGTGTTTAATAACTAAAGCCCCAGCAACATAAGTTTCCAACCCTGTATTTAAGTTTTTAGAAGCTTCTGCGATATCATTTTTATAAGATAGTAATGCCTTATCAGAATTCATTTTAGCATTAATAGCATTAGCATTATTATTTGTTATTAATTTGTTATTAAAAGAAGCATTTCTTCTAAGTTCTTCATTATAAGCTTCCTGAGCATTTATTAAAAAAGCTTTATAATCAACTTTTACTAACATTAAATCAACATCTAAAGTTTTACTAAAAACATTATAAAAATCATTATAATAATACTCATCTCTATTAATTTTATTTTTAATAAATTTATAGAAAATATTTAACTTATCTGGATTAGCTTTTTCTAATATTAAACCTTTTCTAATTCCTTTTTTAACCTTATTTCTAGTATTTTTAGATAAATTATTATAATCATAACCATCTAATTTAATGATAGCATTAACTCGAGGAAGTAAAGCTTCAAAATTCATATTATTTTTTAGCTTTTTATAACCATTTTTAGTAAGCATATCTATAATTTTATAATTTTCATTATATTCAAAATTCATAGTATCTTTATTTAACTTAGCAATAGCTATTTCAGGATTAATTTTTATAAAAGCAAAGTTTCTATTTTTGTAATATTCTTTTATTTTATTAGTAAAATCTTCTAATAAATAGTCATTAGAATAATCAATTAAAAAACCACGTGGAGAATATCCAAAATAAACGTTACCTATTTTTTTATAAAGAATTAAGGCAGCTCCAACAATATCATCAGATCCATAAGCAATAAATTCATATTCAAAACCTTCTTCAGCTTTGATTAAAGCATAGTTAATTGACTCATGAAAGTTACCAATAAAATGTGTATTTGCAAATTCCTTAAACTCAGCAAGTGACATTTCTCTTATAAACATAAAAATTCCTCCTTTATATAAAGTAAGACAACATTATACCACAAAATGCTGGTAAAATCTATAAAAATGTTGCTTTAAATGATAATATTGTGTATAATATTCTTAGGTGATAAAAAATGGCAAGTAGTTTTAAAAATAGTATTGAAAATATGTACAAAAGAATGATTACATATTCTATTCTAACATCAATTCTTACAGTAGTAGCTGGTGTTGTACTTTTATTAGTACCAGAACTTACTAACAAAGTGGTAGGAATAATCGCAGGAATTATTTTCTTACTTGAAGGAATTAATTCAATTTACAAATATTTTCATCGTGAAGGAGCAAAACTTTATAATTTAAGCTTAGTGTTCGGTGTTCTATATGCTGTACTAGGGGTAGTAATTATTATTTATCCATTTACAGTAGTAGAATTTGTAACAGTATGTCTTGGACTTTATATGATAATTAATGGTGCAAGTAAAGTAAATTATGCATTATGGTTAAAAAGAGGAAATGAAGATTCTTGGTTAATAACTTTAGCAACTGGTATTTTAGTAGCTATCGTAGGTATTCTTGTAATATTTAATCCATTTGCAAGTCTTACATTAACTAAACTAGCTGGGGCATTCTTAATTATTACAGGAATTCTTGATTTTATGGATACTATTTTATTCAAAAATAGAAGTAAAGAAATAATGGAAATATTTTGGTAAAGAAAAGTAAACTTTAAAGTAAAACTAATATGTTTTACTTTTTAATTTGGTAAAATTTTGATATACTAATATTATGGAAGAAGGGGATAAAATGTTAATAAAAGACATTCATGCTAGAGAAATACTAGATAGCAGAGGAAATCCAACTATTGAAGTTGACATGACATTAGATAATGGAATAACTGCAACCGCATCAGTTCCAAGTGGAGCATCAACTGGTTCTAGAGAAGCTTTAGAACTACGAGATAAAGACCCAAAAAGATATGAAGGAAAAGGTGTTTTAAAAGCTGTTGATAATGTTAATAATATAATAAGACCTGCATTAATAGGTAAAAAAGCAGACCAATTAAGTATTGATAATTTACTTATTTCCTTAGATGGAACCGAAAATAAAAGTAAACTTGGAGCAAATGCCATCCTTGGAGTTTCACTTGCTTGTTTAAAATGTTTAGCAAAATCAAATAACAAAGAATTATATGAATATGTTTCAAATAGAAGTGTTACAATGCCCATTCCAATGATTAATATCATAAATGGTGGAGCACATGCTGTAAATAATATAGATATTCAAGAATTTATGATAATGCCAGTAATGAAAAGCATTAAAGAAAGAGTTAGAGCAGCATCTGAAGTGTTCCACGCTTTGAAAAAGTTGTTAAGTGTTAATAATTTTGCAGTTGGTGTTGGGGATGAAGGTGGATTTGCGCCGAATTTAAACAGTAATTCTATGGCTTTAGATTTCATAGTTGAAGCAATAAAGAATGCTGGATATAATCCTGGAGAAGACATTTTTATTGCTTTAGATGTGGCAGCTAGTGAACTTTATAATAGAGAAACAAATACTTATAAGTTAGATGGAAAAAATTTTACTAGTGAAGAACTTATGAATTATTATGTAAAATTAATAAATACTTATCCAATATTAAGTATTGAAGACCCATTTTTTGAAGATGATTTTGAAACCCTTGCAAAATTAACATCTTTAGTAGGAAATCGTATTATGATTGTCGGGGATGACTATTTTGTAACAAATGAAAAATATTTAGAAAAAGGAATAGATTTGCATGCTGGTAATGCTATTTTACTTAAGGCTAATCAAATTGGCACAGTTAGTGAAATGATTAAAACAATAATGCTTGCTAAGAAGAATAATTATAAAACAATTATATCTCACAGAAGCGGTGAAACAGAAGATACATTTATAGCTGATTTAGCGGTAGGACTTGCAATTCCATTTATCAAAACTGGTTCAATGTGTCGTGGAGAACGTATTGCTAAATACAATCGTTTAATGAGAATTGAAGAAAAATTAAAAAGAGACTAGTTATTTAGTCTTTTTTATTTTATAATATAATTGGTGATAATATGAAAAAAATAGTAGATGGCAATAATGCTTGTAGTAAAGTTGCATATTACTTTAGTGAAGTATGCAGTATATATCCAATAACACCATCAAGTCCGATGGCATCAAATATTGATGCTTTAACAAGCACAAATTTGCTTAATATATTTAATGATAAACCTAGAGTTTTAGAAATGGAGTCAGAAGCTGGAGCAGCTGGAGCTTTACATGGTGCTCTTTTATCAGGGTCTTTAGCATCAACATTTACAGCTAGTCAAGGGCTTTTATTAATGATACCTAACATGTATAAAATAGCGGGAGAAATGTTACCAGCAGTAATCCACGTTGCAGCACGAAGTCTAGCAACTCATGCTTTATCAATATTTGGAGACCATCAAGATATTTATGCAACCCGTGCTACAGGGTTTTGTATGCTTGCATCATCTAGTGTTTTTGATGCTCAAAATCTAGCAGCAGTGGCGCATCTATCAGCCATAAAGGGAAGTCTTCCATTTGTGCATTTTTTTGATGGCTTTAGAACTAGCCATGAACTAAATACAATTGAAGAGTTACCTGAAGATAAACTTTTATCATTAGTTGACCATGATGCAATTAATAAATATAAAGACAGATGTTTAAATGTTGGTAAAAAATATCAATATGGAATGGCTCAAAATGAAGATATTTATTTTCAATGTATGGAAGCTAGAAATAAATATTATGATGCCATGCCTGATATTGTAAATGATTACATGGAAAAGATTAATGGAATAATGAAAACTGATTATAAACCATTTAATTATTATGGAGCTAAAGATGCTAAAAACATAATTGTTGCAATGGGAAGCGTAACAGATACTATTAAAGAAGTTGTAAGAAAGTTAGGTAATGTTGGTTTAATTGAAGTTCATTTATATCGTCCATTTAGTAAAGAATATTTCTTGAATGTTTTACCTAAATCTGTTAAGAATATTGCAGTTTTAGACAGAACAAAAGAAGCTGGTTCCAGTGGTGAACCATTATATTTAGATGTATGTAGTATTTTAAAAGACAAAGATGTCAACATATATGGAGGAAGATATGGTTTATCTAGTAAAAATACCACTCCGAATGAAATATATAGTGTTTACAAAATGCTAGAAGAAAATCTTAAAGATAACTTTACAATAGGTATAAATGATGATGTAACTAATTTAAGTTTAAAAGAAGAACATATAGAAATAGAAAATAACAACAAAGAAATAAAAGTAGTTGGTTTTGGTAGTGATGGCATGGTCAGTGCTAGTAAGGATTTACTAAAAATTCTACATGCTAAAAAAGATTTATATGTTCAAGGATACTTTGAATATGACTCAAAAAAAAGCGGGGGAGTAACAATATCTCATTTAAGATATGGAAGTGATAAAATAAATGAACCATACTATGTAACACATCCAGAGATAACTGTAGTTACCAAAGATATTTACTTTAGAATGTTTGATATTATAAGTAATTTAAAAGAAAATGGCACATTACTTATCAACACTATCAAAAATGAAGAAGAATTATTAAAATTGTTACCAACAAAAGTTAAAAACGAAATTTTTAAGAAAAATATTAAAGTATATTATATTGATGCTGAAAATATAGCTAGTAAAAATAATCTAAAAGGTAAGATTAGTAAAATAATGGAAGTATTAATTTTAAACTTACTAAATGTTGAAGATGCCACTTCAATGCTTGAAGAAACAATAAAAAAATCATTTGCTACAAAAGGAAAAGATATAGTTAATAACAATATTTTAGCAATACATGAAGCTATATCAAATTTAAAAGAACTTAAAGTTACACATGAATATGATGAAACAATAAGTATTGTGGATGATAGCATAATAAATATGATTAATGAACGAAGGGGTAATGAAATTCCTGTTAGTAAGTTAATGGATTTTGCCTGCGGTCGTTTTCCTGGGGCAACAACTAACAATGAAAAGCGAAATATTTCAAACATTGTTCCAAGATGGATTAAAGAAAACTGTATCGAATGTGGAATGTGTGCTTTAGCTTGTCCACATGCTGTAAATAGAGCCATTGCCAATGAAAGTGATGCTGATGGAATTCCATTTATAGGAAAAGATGGATTAAAATATTCTATAAAAATAAGTGAGAAAGATTGTACAGGTTGTGGCGTGTGTGCAAGTGTATGTCCTGGAAAAATGGGCAAGAAAGCTTTAGAGATGGTGGAAAAAACTGAAAAAGTTGGTATTGACTTTGATGCTATAAAAAGTGTTAATCCTCTACCTAAAACAACTATTAAAGGTGTAGCTTTAGAACGTCCACTATTTGCATATTCTGGTGCTTGTGCAGGATGTGGAGAAACTCCATATATTAAAATGTTAACACAAATTCTTGGAGAAAAATTAGTAATTGCCAATGCTACAGGTTGTTCAAGTATTTATGGAGGCTCAACTCCATCAACACCTTATAGCATCCCTTGGGCAAACTCACTATTCGAAGATAATGCCGAATTTGCTTTAGGTATTCATATTTCTTACAAACAAAAAAGAGATAGAATAAAGCATATAATAAAAGAAACTATAAATTCTGTTGATGAAGATATAAAAGAATTATTCACAAGATGGTTAGAAAATGAAAATGACTTTGAAATAACTAAAGATGTTAAAGAAAAATTACAAGATAAATTAATACCAAAAGAATTAAATGATTTAATTGATTATATTCCTGCTAGAACTATCTGGGCAATCGGTGGAGATGGCTGGGCATACGATATTGGATACGGAGGTCTTGACCATGTACTTCATTCTAATGAAAATATTAAAATATTAGTATTAGATACAGAAGTTTATTCAAATACTGGAGGTCAATCAAGTAAATCAACCAAACTCGGGGCAGTTGCTGAATTTGCTAACTTTGGTAAAAGAACTGTGAAAAAAGATTTATTTAAGATAGTATCGTGCATACCAAATTGTTATGTAGCATCCATTTCACTCGGAGCTAACATGATGCAAGCAATCAAAGCTTTCAACGAAGCTGAAGCTCATGAAGGACCAGCAATCATAATTGCTTATTCACCATGCATTGAACATGGAATTAAAACTGGTATGACCACATCAAGTGAAGAACAAAAACTAGCAGTAGAATGTGGATACACAATTCTAATGAGATATGATGGAAAATATCATATTGACTCAAAAGAACCAGACTTTAGCAAATATGAAACATTCTTAGATAATGAAGTAAGATTTAATGCCTTAAAAATAAAAGATAAAGAGTTAGCATCTAAATTACTTGAAAGTCAAAAAGAAAATGCTAAAAACAGGTATGAATATTACAAGAAAATAAGTGAATAAAATCACTTATTTTTAAATGCAAAAAAAGTGGAGATTTCCGAAGAAATCTCCTAAAAGAATAAAAAGGGGTTGACTAGTGTGATACTAGCACCAATTCGCCTTCTTTAAGTGAATTGGTGATTACTATCTTAATCGAAAAAGTGTAATTTGTCAAGCTATTTTTGCAAATTTTTGATATAATTATTAAGGAGGTATTTATGAAGTTAGAACAACTACCTAAAATTGGTCCCAAAACCATAAATATTTTAAATAAAATTAACATAAATACAGTTGAAGATTTACTAACATATTATCCATATCGTTACAATGTTATTAAATTTATAAACATAGATGAAGCAAATGAAAATATGATTTGTTATATCAAAGCCAAAGTTTTAAGTGTTCCTAAAGTTGCATATATAAAGAAGAATTTTAATCGCCTAGATTTTATTGCATCAAACAGCAACCAAGATTTCAAAGTCACTATTTTTAATCGTGCTTATTTAAAACAAAGTCTAACTTTAGATAAAGAAATAGTTTTAATTGGTAAATTTTCCAAACTAAAAAACAGTTTTGTTGCTAATGATATTAAATATAATATGAATGAAGAACGTATTGAACCAATATATCATTTAACAGAAGGTTTAAAAAACTCTAGTTTAGAAACAATGATATCTAATGCTTTAAAAGAAAATATATCTTTAAACGATTATATACCATCTTATTTATCAGAAAAATATCATTTCTTAAATAAAGATGAAGCGATTAGAAAAATTCATCAACCAGAGAGTCCTAGTGATATAAAAAATAGTATGTTAAAACTCATATATGAAGAATTATTTATTTATACGTTTAAAATAAACTATTTAAAAAGTATTAATAAAGTAACTAATGGTTTACCAAAGAAATTTGATGAAACCCAAATACAAGATTTTTTATCAAGCTTAAATTTTGAATTAACAAAAGACCAATTAACAACTATTGAAGATATCCTAAAAGATATGAAAGAAAATAAAAGAATGAATAGATTAGTTCTTGGGGATGTGGGTTCAGGAAAAACAATTGTAGCATTTGTTGCTATTTTAGCAAATTACTTTTCTGGTTATCAATCAACATTTATGGCTCCAACAGAAATTCTTGCTAAACAGCATTTCACATCTATCAAAGAATATTTTAAAGAATATGATATCAATATAGCTTTATTAACAGGAAATTTAACCAAAAAACAAAAAGAAAATATATATAACCAAATTAGTAATGGAAAAATCGATATTGTAATTGGTACCCATGCATTATTAAATGATAATTTAAATTTTCAAAATTTAGGTTTAGTTATCACTGATGAACAACATCGTTTCGGAGTTAATCAAAGAAATTTACTTCAAAACAAAGGTCTAAATGGTGGGGCTGATGTCCTTTATTTATCAGCAACTCCAATTCCTAGAACATATGCTTTAACTATCTACGGTGACTTAGATTTATCTCAAATAAAGACAAAACCAAATATCAGAAAAGAGATAATTACTAAAATAGCCAGTGAACAAAACATTAAAGAAGTTTTATTTAAAATGTATGAAGAATTGAAGTTAAACCATCAAATATTTGTTGTATCTCCTTTAATTGAACAAAATGATGAACTAAACATAAATAGTGTTATTGAACTAAAAGAAAAACTAAACAAAGCATTTAGTAACAAAGTTAGAATTGAAATTCTTCATGGTAAATTAAAACAAAAAGAAAAAGATGAACTTATGAAAGAGTTTCAAGAAAATAAGATAAACATATTAATATCAACAACAGTTATTGAAGTAGGAATAGATATTCCTAATGCATCAATGATGGTAATTTATAATGCTGAAAGATTTGGTCTTGCAACACTTCACCAACTTCGAGGTCGTGTAGGTAGAAGCAATATTCAAAGTTATTGTTATTTAGTAACAAATAATAGTAATAATGAAAGATTAAAAGTAATGGAAAAATCATCAGATGGCTTTTATATTGCAGAACAAGACTTTAAGCAACGTGGTCAAGGAGACCTTTTCGGTGTAAAACAAAGTGGAGATATGTCATTTAAAATTGCTGATTTAAAAAGAGACTTTAGCATATTATCTCAAGCCAATATTGATGCAGAAAATTTCCTAGTAAGTAAAAAATATCAAGAATATGAATATTACAATAATATTATAAAAGAAATAGACTTTTTAGATTAAAGAGGATAGTAATGATAAGCATCACAAAATTAAAAGACATTAGTTATATCTTTAAAAAGTTTATATAATTTTGCAGATTATTTTAATTATTCTATTGATTACGTTTTAGAATTAACAAATATAAGAAAAAATCCAAATTTAATTAAAGGATTAGATTTAATTAGACTTGGAGAAAATATCAAAAGGATAAGATTACAAAACACAAGCTTGTATAACTAGATATGAAAAAGGTTTAATATGTATTTCAACTTATAATCTATAAAAATTATCAAAAGAATTTAAAATATCTTTATCAGAATTATATGGAAAAGTAAAAAGTCGTTAAAATGTTAACGATTTTTTTAAAATTAAAAAGCGGACCTCTCTAAGAGGTCCTTCAGGGGGTTTTGGTTGATCTCTTCACATTGAGATTCGTAAGAGAGATCAGGTTATTAGCATGACTTGTATCATGCTAGTATAATCTTAATATTTTTTTTGAAGTTTGTCAATAACTTTTTATAATAATTTTAAAATTTTACAAAATAACTTTTTTATCTTGCATCACATAGCAAACATATGTTATTATATAAATGCGGGGTAAAATCAAAAATAAAGGAAGAAATTATGATATTAAATGTAAGTGGAAGAACAGATATAATTGCATTTTATGAAAAGTGGTTTATGAATAGATTAAATGCTGGTTTCGTTGATGTAAGAAATCCATTTAATCCTAATCTTGTAAGTAGAATTAACTTTAGTGATGTTGATTTAATTTTATTTTGTACTAAAAACCCAATTCCAATATTAAATGATTTAGACAAAATAAAAATCCCTTTTATATTTCATGTTACAATAACACCTTATAAAAATGACATTGAACCAAATGTTATATTAAAAACAGAAATAATAAATGCTATTAAAAAAATATCTACAATTATTGGAAAAGATAATATTTACATAAGATATGACCCCATTTTTCTGAGTGATAAATACAATATTGATTATCATATTAAAGCTTTTAACAAGTTATGCACATTATTAAAGGGATATGTAAATACTATAATTGTTTCTTTTCTTGATGAATACAAAAATGTTTTAAAAAATAAAAATATTTTAAAATATCGTCAGTTTACTGAAAATGAATATAAATTAATCGGTGAAAATTTTAGTAAGATAGCAAGGACTAATAACATGGTAGTACAAACTTGTTTTGAAGATAGAAACTTAACAGAATATGGATTTAAAAAAGGAGAATGCTTATCACATGAACTTGCATATAAACTTACTGGTAAGACTTATAAATCATGGAAAGCTAGAAAAGAAAGAAAATGTGAATGTGTAGAAATGGTAGATATCGGATGTTACAATTCATGTAAACATTTTTGCAAATATTGCTATGCAAATTATGATGAAAAAATGGTTAATGAAAACTTTAAAAATCATGATGTAAATTCATCTCTTTTATGTGGAAATTTAAAAAAAGATGATATAATAAAAGTAAGAAATAAGTAAATGCACTTAAAAGTTGATAGAAAATAACAAGCAAATAAAATATAATTAAATAACGAAAGGAAAATAAATATGAAATTTGGAGAAAATTTAAAAAACATTAGAAAACAAAAAAATATTTCTCAAGAAGAATTAGCAGAAAAACTTGGAGTATCAAGACAAAGTATATCAAAATGGGAAACGGGAGAAAACTTTCCTAGCATGAACAACATTATGTGTTTATGCGATATATTTAAGTGTAAAATAAATGATTTAGTCCATGAAGATTTTACAGATATAGATTCTTTAGATAGTGAAATAAAAGAAAGTGTCGTAAAGTTTAAAAAAGAAAAACAAATAAAAGTAAAGTTAATAAGTAAAATAATTTATGTATTAGCAAATATAATTAATAAAATATTTATTGGTGTATCTGTTTTAATAAGCATAATAATTCTTGCTTTACCATTTGTATCTAAATCTTTAAGAATTGAAGATACTGACATTTACATGTTAAATATTAGAGTTGGTGATATTACAACAAATGGTGAACTTGCTAATGAGTATTTAAATAGTCACAGTATTACAGAAATTATATTTTATGTAGAAATTATTTTACTTGGTGTTTTAATAAGTATAATTTGTATTGCCAAAGTATTTGAATGTTTATATAAATTATTCTTTAACATTCATAATGGAGATACACCATTTACTTTAGAAAATATAAATTGTATTAAAAAAATATCTTATTTTATAATATTTTATGTTGTATTTAGTTTTATTTATGGTCTTATGTGTGGCATTATAATGAAAATAGATTTTAAGGCTGAACTAGAATTATCAGATATTGTTTATGCTTTAATAATTTATAGTATTTCATTTATATTTGAATATGGATATGAACTTCAACTAGATAGTAAAAGTAAAATGTACGAAAATTAATTTGACAATAACCTCATTTAGTGTTAAAATATAGCTCTAATCGGGGGTTTTAAAATGGATGTAAATACATTTTTCTTACTTTTCGGAGGTATTAAAGCATATGCAATGTTTTTAGCAGATTGCTTTATGGGTCAAAAAAAAGTATCAGATTTTATCTTACAAGAAAACTTTTTTTACATGGCTAAATTTAGTTTAGCAATATGTTGTTTGTTAGTTGTAAAAGATGAATTAATTGAAGGCTCAAAAAACAATTTTATTTGTAAAACAATTGATGAAGGTATTCTAAATTGTGTTGATAAAGTTGCCACAAAAACAAAAGATGGTTTTGAAATAGATGGTTTTACATTTAAAAATCCTGAAGAAATAGTGGGACTAATTAGAAATAAACTAGCACATGGAGAATTTATAATAGATTTAGAAAATAAGAAAGTTTCATTTAAACTTGAAAATTCTATGATGTCTCTAGGAATGACTAATGTTATAAATATGATTTCTAAGTCTATGGACATTTATCATTTAAATTCATCAAATACTGAATATAAAAATGATATTGTAGTAATTAATAAAAATGATAAAACTAGAACTAAATCATTAAAAACTAAAAGTGAAATAAAAGGTTTTTTAAGAACATTTAGTAGAATGCGTTTTAGTTTTAAAAAACATGATGATGGACTTTTAGACGATGAAATGGCTAAAACAGTAGACATGGTTATAAGTGATTATGAAGCTGATTTTCCTTTAGATTTACTTGTAAAAGCTAAAAAGAAATTTGCTCAAAAAGGATACTCTTTTGATTGGGAAAAAACTTCATTAAAAGATGATTTAATTGAAGATATAACTAATTATGTTTATTATAACTATCCTAAAGATTTACCTTATGAATATCAAATAAGATTTATGAAAAAAGATTTAGAAAGTAGATTAAATCCCAAAAAGCATTTAGTAAAATCTTTTCAAAAAAATATGATGTTACTAGAGATTGCTTATAAAAAACAAACTGTTAATTATGGAGAAATTCTTGAAGAATATCAAAAAAATTGTAGTTATGATACAATTGGTCTAGAAGAATTAGCTACCACAACTTTTGCTCTTTTTGAAGCTATGTTTTCTTATGGAAATGATAAATTTTTAGAAAATAGTAATGAATACACCTTTTTACCAAGTGATGGCTTAGATTACAGCACTCTTGATTTAAGTCTAATAAATGTCCTATATATAAATAAGGATAATGGATTTAAAAATAGTCTTCAAATAGAATTTACAAGTAAGAAGAAAAGAATTACAGAAATTGATGCTAAAATTTCTAAAAATGAACAAAGTTTAGCGCAAGTAACTAAAAGTGGTAATTTAAAAGCTAAAGCTATATTAGAAAGTAACTTACAAAAATTATATCAAGAAAGAGATAGACTTTATGAAGAATTAAAAAACTTACTTATAAGGTTAAATGAAATAAATCTTTATGAGAAATTTAATGAAAGTCACTTAAAAAATAAAGTAATAATTAATGGTATAAGAAATAGTATTTTTCATGGTAATTATAAAATAGAAACTGTTGATAATCGTATTTGTAAAATAGTTTTTGAAGACATTTATGAAGGAGTTCTAACATTTAAATGTGAAGTTCAAATCACAGATTTTATTAACATGATTTATAGAAATGAAGAACCAATTAAAGAATTCTTAAAAAAAGATGAAATTCTAAGAAGAATATTAATATAAAGTGGATAAAACCACTTTTTTTGTTAAAAATAAAAGTGTGATAATTATGGTATTAAAAGATTTAATTATAGTATTTTTAATTTTACTAACAATTATTTTATATTTATTTAAAAAGAAAAATTATTTATTATTTATTCCATTCTTACTATGTTTTATTCATATAAAAGTAAGTAATGAAAACATATTATTTAAAACAGTTTATCTAACAGCATTTCTATCTATAATTATATCTTTAACAAATAAAATGTTGATAAAAAAGACTTTATCAACAATCATTATAATTATTTTAGTAAGTTATCCAATAACCACTCTTAAAATAAATAATTATGCGTCCTTAAATTATATTGTAGCTTTTAACAAATTACATGAAACTTTAAAAGAAAACTATGTTTTAAATGAACATAAAAAAATTAACTATGATAACTTATATCAAAAATATAAAAAAGAATTTAAAAATATAAATAATGAAATAAAATACTATCAAGTATTAGAAAACTATTTAAATGAATTTTATGATGCTCACATTGGTATAAAAAGTTTAACTAATAATTCTAATCTAGAAGAAGCAAAAGAAAAATTTTATAATAGATATTATGGTTTTAGTTTAAGTTTATTAGATAATATGACTTATGTAGCAACAAGTGTTTCCCCGGAAAGTACGGCATATAAAGCTGGTATCAGAGATGGATTTATCATAACTAAATGGAATGGTAATAATATTTCTGATGAGATAAAAAATCTAAAGTATCTAAGTGTTTCCCTACCCAATATATCTAATAAAAATGTCTTAAATTATTATATCCCCATTTATTTATCTGGAAGAGGAAATGAAGAAAATGAAATAACTTTTATTAATAATGAAGGAAAAGAACAAGTTATCAAATTAAAATCAATTGGTAATGGTTATAAATACATAAAAGAAAATATTAAAAAGTTTACCAAAAGTAATGATGAAGAAAATTTTACTTATAAACTGTTGGGAGTTACATCTTACCTAAAAATAACAAATGAAAAAGATAGTATAAAATATGTTAAAAACAAAATGAATAATATTGTTGATAATATAAATAAGGATAATGCTAAAAATTTAATATTAGATTTAAGAAACAATGAAGGGGGCAGTGATATTGTAGGAAGTGTTATTGCAAGTTTTTTTAGTACACAAGATTACCTTTATATTAAGGAAAGTATTTTAAAAGATAATAAATTAAAAAAGATAAATGAAATATATGCAAATGGTTATAAAAAGATAAATATTCCAACCATTATATTAGTTAATGGTAACACTAAGAGTGCTGGAGAAATACTTGCATATAACTTACAAAATGAAGAAAACATACTTGTGGCAGGATTAACCAGTACAAATGGCAGCATATCAACAGTTAAAAAGAAAATAATTATGCCCCATAATCTAATAATTTCCATTCCAACCATTGCTATTGGAAAAAAAGATGACATTATAATTGATAGTAACAATGAAAGAAATGGAGGATTAAAATTAAATATAAAAATACCTATAAATAGTAAAACAATAAATGATATTTTCAATGAAAATTATGAATACGAAGTAGAATATTTGTTAAATTATCAAAAAAATATTTAAATTTTTCAAAAATAGTGTATAATTAATACTAAGGAGGGCAACATGGGTAATAGTATTAGTTATGTTTTACTAGCGTTATTAATTTTTGTCATTAGTTTACTTATTTATTTTTTAATCAAATGGGCAGTTCGTGAAGGCATCAAAGAAGCATATCATGACATAACAGGAAAAACAACTTATGAAGATAAGAAAAATATAAAAATGGCAAAAGAAATTAAAGAAGGTATTAAAGAAGTTGCTAAGAAAAGAAATAGCAAGAAAAAGTAATACCTTTTTCTTTACACAAATTTGACAAAAATTACAATTTGTGATAAAATATAGCTAACTAAGGGGGATATATATGTTTGTTACTAGGGGGAATATACTATCTTTATTATGCAGTACTAACATTAGTTATAAAGAAAAAGAAAGTATAATAAAAAAATATGATAAATTATTAAGAAAAAATTTACAAAATACCAGTGAAGATGTTTTAGTAAACCTTCTTTTTAGTACCCAAGTACCTAAAAGTGCTAAAAAAGTAATATCTCAAGTAATAGATAGTAAATCTAGAGATTTTGTTTGTTTAAACAACTTTGAAAATGTGTTTAAAAAATATACTAATTTTAAAGAAAGTGACCTTTATAAAGCTCATTATCCTCATATTTTAAAAAGACACATTATAATAGATTTATATAATGATATTTTAAGTGTCTTAGAAAACCCCAAAAAAGATAAAAAATTAAAACAATTAATAATTTATTATGGTGTTGATAAATCTTTACTAGCAGAATTTCTATCCGCATCAAGTAATGAAGATTTAATCAAGTTTTGTCTAGAAACTAAATTTACTAACATAGATAATATTGCTTATGTTTTATATAGTGAAAAACTAAGTTTAGAACAAAAAGAAGACATCATTAAAAGATTTGTAAGTGAATTTAATATTCTAGAAATATTAAAAAGCCCATCAACTGAAGAAGTAAAAAATAAAATAATTGAATTAAAAAGTAATGAGTTAGAATTAAAACTTAAAAATATTAATGAAAAAGAGTTAATTGATTTAATAACAACCAGTGAAAACTATCCCAAAGTAGTTTATGACATGTTAATAAGAAAAAAAACAGACATGTTACTTTCTGTTATTCAAAAAATGTCTTTCGAAGACTTTAAAAAAACATTAATTAAAATTAAGGATGCAAAAATTTCAACCATAATTATTAAAAATTTCCCATTAAAAACTAAATTAGTTTTATCATTAACCAGTGATATAAATGTTTTATCATGGATATATAACGATTCAATTCCTTATGAAATAAAAAAATTTATTATGGATAAGAAAGAAAAAGATTTAAAATCCGCTATTAAATCTAGAAGTTTAAGTAGTTTAAAAATATGTTATTTAAGAAATTCCAAAAACATTCCTTTAAAAGTTCAAAAACTAATAATTGAATTAAAGGATGAAGAATTAAAACTTGATTTAAATAAGAAACCATCATCAATTATAATATCAGAAATTTTATATGGTAACTATTGTGATTTATATAAATCATTTATTATAAAAAATGGTAATTATGATGTAGAATTATTACTTGAAAAAAGTAATGAAGAATTAACTATTTTAGTTTTTGAAACCTTAAAAGACAGAATTAAAACTTATTTAAATAAATTAACTATGTTAGAACTAACAACTCTAGATTATTTTAAAACACCATATTCTAAAGAACTAGCAGTGACACAAAATAAAGATTTAATTTTATCTAAGATAAACAATACTAGCCAAGAAGAATTATATACATACTTAAAATCTTTAGAAACACATCGTGAAATAAAGAAATTAATCTTAAAAAGTATGAATATAAATGAAGATGATTTAGATAATTGTGTAGAATTAATTAAATATAATGACATTGATTTAGTAATTAAAAATTATAATAAAATAAAAAGTTTTATAAATAAATCAGGTATTCCTTTTGATGCTTTTATTCAATATGGTTGTGGCAGTGAAAACTATAAAAGCTGGTTTAATAAAGTACTTGAGATAATTGAATTTAACAAAGAAGAAGACTTTTATTCCGCAGTTAAATATTTAATGAGTGAATTATATCATGAAGACCAAAATAAAGAAAATATAGTTTATAGTATTATAAATTATCTATCAATAATAGATGCATTTAAAGATTGTTATTATTTAATAATGAATTTAGTAAATAATAATGTCTTACTAACTAAAGATGATTGTGATAACTTAAAAAGATTATTTGCATCAAGTTATAGTAAGAAAAATGAAGTAAGAGTTTTAGATGATATAAAATCCATAAGATTTAAAATACTAGAACAATATAAAGATGTAATATTAAATTCAAGTTCTATTAAAGAATTAAAAAATATATTTATGGAAGTAATCTGTGGAAATGCTAGTAAATCATTAGAATATATCGGTGGTTCAAAAACATTAATTACTTTAAAAGAGATAGATAAAGAAAATGAGAAGATTTGTTTATTTATTGATGAATTGTTAAAGTTTTCTAAAGTAATTGAAGCAATAGAAAATACCAATAATATTGAAGGTTTGCGAAATATTTTAAAATACTTTATTATTGATAAACCAAATAACTTACTTATACTTGAAGCATCATTTATTAATTTTAAGAAAGATTTACAAAAATTATTTGAAATAGATGCTAAAATTAATTTAACTTCATTAGATAGCGATGTTACCAAAAGTTTAGTTAATGAAGAATTATCTTCTAAATATGGTACAATAGTATATGATTTTTCTAAGGTTAATTACTGTTTATATGCACACATTTTAAGTAGAAGTGAAAAAGTTGAAGATTTAATAAATGGTAATTCTCATAGTAAAGCAAACTTCTTATCAGTAAGTCCGATAAGTTTTCTTGGAGAAAAGTTCTATTTTGATAGAACATCAACAACATTTGCTATTGATAAAATTCCAACTGGTAGTTTTATTCATAGTTCTCTAGTAAATATGAGTACAAATTTTAGGATAACTAATAACTCTGGAGAAGTAAAAGAATTACATCGAACTGAAAGAGGAATATTAGAAACAAGTGCAGTAACTGCAGCAAATTCTGAAGTGTTATTATATCGTGATGGCATAAAAATGAGTGGAATTATTTTACCTGGAGGAAGAATTCCAACCCTTGAAGAAATAACATTAGCTAAAGAATATAACTTACCATTTATTATAACTCAAGAAGTAATGACTTCAATACCTAATGTTAAAAAGGTATTTAGTTTAAATGATATTGACTTTGAGTTTACAAAAATACCAAAAGAATTAGAAGAAATATTAACATCCTTAACAACGGTTAATATTAATAAAACTTCAAGTATTTATACGGGAAGAGAAATCGCTTTAATTACTGATGCTCATTCATTATATGAACCAACTTTAGCAGTATTAGAAGACATTAGAAAAAATGGTATCAAAGAGATATATTCACTTGGGGATAATGTTGGCGTAGGGCCAAATCCTCATGAAGTATTAGGGTTATTTGAAGATTATAATGTAACATCTATCGCCGGTAATAGTGAGTATTATAATACGTTAGGAATAATGCCATTTATCTATTTTGATAAAGAAAAAAGTGAAAACCAAGAATGGACTTATAATAAGTTAAGTGCTAGTGACCTTGAAAATTTAAAAATGTATAAACCATCAATTGACTTAGAAGTTGGTACCCAAAAAGTTGCATTATGCCACTTTGCTAATGATATTCGTTGGGATTATATGGGGGAAAACTCTACCTGGGCATATCAAAGAAACTTCAAAAGAGGGAAAACATCACAACAATTCTTATATACTAATAGTGATGATGCAAAATTAAAGATAGAAAGATCAATTGCAGGAAAAGATAAAAATGATTTAAGAATTAAAGGTTTCCTTGATGCTTTAGAAAATCCTTTATTCGAAGGCAAAAAAGCAACTGATTATGATGCCATTATTCAAGGACATGTTCACTTTCATATAAGTGATAGACTATTTAATACTAAAATTGAAACACTTAGAGCAATTGGCATGGGATATGGTAAAGACGATTTAGGAAATGCTTGTTATTATGTTTTAAAAGAAAAATGTGATGGAACATTTGAAATTGAAAAAAGATTAGTTGAGTTTAACAGAAATGTTTTACTAGCAAATATCATATCAAGTGATATGCCTCACAAAGAAAAAGTATTAAGATTTGTAAAATGGTAAAAATTTTGATTTTATAAAACAAGTGTAGTATAATATATCTAGGAAAGAGGTGCAATAATGGAAGATAAAGAAAAGATAGAAGCCTGCAATTGTGGTTGTGAATGTGAAGAATGCAATTGTGATGAATCTTGCGAATGTGAATGTGGTTGTGAAGATTGCGAATGTAGCGAATGCTGTGATTGCGAAGAATGCAGTTGTGAAAACTGTGAATGTTAGATAAATGCAAAGAAATCTGAATGGGTTTCTTTTTTTATTTACTGACAGATATAAAACATTATGGTATAATATGTCAAATGGAGGAGATATATATGTCTGAAAAAGAGTTTGATTCAAGTATAAATGACTATAATGAAACAAAAAAAGTTAAAGACAAAATGTTAAAAAAGAAATGTATTTAATAGTGTTTGTTACAGAATATATATATAATTCTAATTTTAATTAATGTGGATAATTCTAAATATTTAGAATGCGGGAAATTATATATTGAGAGAGAAAATATCTTAACAAATATAATTAAGAAAGTTAAAAGAAACGAAAAATATTTTTGTGGAAGCGTAAAAAATATAAGACACATTATAAAATAATAAAGGACGTAGGAGGTGTAATATGAAATATTTGAAAAGAATTAAAATTTCTGGGTTTAAAAAGTTTGAAAAATTTAATGCAGAATTTAATAAAGGGATAAATATAATAGTGGGAGACAACGAGAAAGGTAAAAGTACTATTTTAGAAGCAATAGATTTAGTTTTGTCACAAAAGTATAAAAATTACGATAAATATATAATAAAAGAGTTATTAAATACTAATATGATATCTAGATTTGAAGAAAATCCAAGTATAGGTACATTGCCTAAAATTAATATAGAATTAGAATTCGAATTAGATGATGCACCCAAAAATGGCGCTTTTTATGGTGCTAATCATAAATTTGAAAAGGATAAATTATTATTTGGAATTAATTTTAAATGCGAAATTCCAGAAGAAGATATAACTGAATTGTTAGAAATCATTAAATTTGGAAAAATACCATATGAATATTATCAAATGTCATGGTATGCCTTTGGCGGAGAACAATACAATAGCTTAAAAAAACCACTAAACTTTATGCTAATTGATAACGATAATATAGATAAAAATAATACGTATAATTATTACAACAAAACCCTATTTAAAAGTAGTCATGAAAGTGTTCAGCAACAAAAAATAAAAAATGAATTTAGAAATCGCATAAACGAACTATTTGATAATCTGGAACTAAATTCGGTAAATGAACATCAGAAATTTGGTGTAAATGAGAAAAAAATTATTTTTGAAAATATAATATCAATTTTAGATGATAATATTCCCATTGAAAATAAGGGTAAAGGAAAAGAAAATTTGATTAAAACAAAAATTGCGTTAGACAAAAAAGCAGGAAAAATGGATGTAGTGGCAATAGAAGAACCAGAAAATCACCTTAGTTTTCCAAACCTAAAAAAAATGCTTGAAGAAATAGCTAGTCATACAGAAAAACAATTAATAATAACAACACATGAAAGTATGATAGCAAGTGGCTTGGATTTAAAAAACATAATGTGGGTTAAAGAAGATAAATTTGAATCACTAAAAAATCTTTCAGAAGAAGACTCAAAATTTTTCTTGAAAATCGCACAAAATAATTTGCTTCAATTTATTTTATCAGAAAAAGTAATTTTAGTAGAAGGCCCAACAGAGTTTTTATTAATACCAAAGATTTTTGAACAAATATATAATGAAAAATTAGATGTACACAAAATTACGATTATTAGCTGTTCAGGAATATCATATAAGAGATATATGGATATAGCGGATAAAATGAATAAAAAAATCGCTGTTTTAACTGATAATGACAAGAATCCAAATAACATTGAATATAAAAAAGAATTTAATGAACGTCATGAAAATATAAAGATTTTTATGGATGATAACATAGCTAATTGGACGTGGGAAGCGTGTTTTTATAACTTAAATACAGAAATTCTAAACAAAATAATAAAAATTGAGCCAAAAGCTAAATATTTATATAACGGCAATTATTATGGACAAGTTTTAGGAAAAATGTTAAACAATAAAACTGAAGTAGCATATTTAATGTATAATGAAGAATTTGTTTTTGAAGTTCCAGATTATATAAAAGGAGCGTTAGAATGGATAAAAGAATAATATTAGCAACAGCTGGATCAGGAAAAACATTTCATTTGTGTCATGAACTTAATTCGACTAAAAGAAATATCATAATAGCCTACACTCATCAAAATATAAGGAATATTTTAAAAGAACTTTATGAAAACTTTGGAAAAGTTCCAGATAATACTTTAGTAATGACGTTTCATAGTTTTATCTACAAATTTATGATTAGACCATTTGATAAAATGATTGGCAATTATTATGGAGTGGAAAATTTCAAAAGTAAAGGTGTAACGATTGTAACGCCTCCAAAATCTTACATTCCTATGAAAAATGGAGGAAAGATGAGTAATCCCCAATATAATTCTATAGATAGTTTAGAACATTATAAAAAGGATAAATATTATTATTCAGATTATTTGTCTAAATTGATAATAAAAACAAAAAATAAAGATTTCTCTCTAATAAAAGAAAGTTGTAATAATATCAATAAATTTTATGATTGTATTTATGTAGATGAAGTTCAAGATTTTAGAGAGTATAATTGGAAATTGCTAGTTGAAATAATAAAGCGAGTTAATAATATATTGATGGTAGGAGATTATAATCAACACTCCGTCAGTGCTACAAATAACTCAGGTATGCCATTTAAAAATAACAAGATTATTGTGGGCTATGAAGATTATATAGAATACTTAAAAAAGCTAGGAATAATTGTTGACAATACAACGTTAATTAAAAGTAGAAGATGTAGTAAAGAAGTGTGTGAATTCATAAAAACAAAATTGAATATAAAAATAGAGAGTTCTGGAAAGAATACTGGAAAAGTTAATTTAATAACCGAATCCGATAAAATTAAAGAAATATTAAGTAACAATAAAATTGTTAAAATGGTATGGGACAATGCGGAACAATATAATTTTAACGCAATTAGCTGGAGTTATTCAAAAGGAGATACATATAAAGAGACTTGTGTAATTTTGACTGACGTTTATTCAAATTTAATGGAAAATAATTACATAAATATGGAGCCATCTATATCAAAAAATAAATTATACGTTGCATTAACAAGAAGTAGTGGTAATGTTAATATTGTCAATAAACAAAATTTAATAAAAGCAATTCATACAGAATAAAAGATAAATTACATTGTTTAATTAATAAATTTGAATTGAAAAGAATAGTTAGATTTCTCTTTCTAACTATTTAATAATTTCTTCTATTTTTGTACATAGAAATTGTCACTTTTTTGTAAAGTTTATATTGACATTAACAGAAAAACCATATAAATATGTAAAAACTTATAAATTGTGAATGGTAAAATAAAATGTAGGAATATGACAAAATAAAATGTTTAAAATAAAAAAAATAGAAAGTTAATTAAAAAAAGTTAACTACTAAAAAAATGAAAAATATTATAAAAGGTTTTAAAAGAATTAAATATAATAGACAATACAATCGTAAAATTGTTCTGACATAGTACAAAGAAATGTACTATTATATTGAGTGAACACTTTTAATGGAATAATAAATATTTTGAATGTAAAATTTTAATGTTTTTGTTTTAGATGTTGTCGAAATATAATATTTTATGGTATACTACTAATATACGGAGGTATAAACGTTTAGGAATTTATCAAAAATTAAATAAATAAAAAGTATTTTGTTATAATTTGTAGTTATTAGTTTGATTTACACTTACAATATTTATAAAACGATAACTAGAAATATTATATTGAATTACTTAAGATGTTAATTAAACTTTAGAAATTGAAATAGTATAATTTATCTATCATATTTTATATAGTAAATCTGCACAAATGTGCTATTAAATATAAATTTTTTATTATTATAATTTAATGATGACAAACTTTAGATAAAAAAGAAAGGAATGAAACTCAATATGAGTAAAATAAAAGTATTTGAAACGTTTTCTGGTATAGGAGCACAAAATAAAGCTCTAAAAAACGCGAAATTAGATTATGAAATTGTTGCTACAAGTGACTGGTTTATAAATGCAATTCTAGCATATGATGCCATTCATTGCAAAAACAAAAAAATTAAGGTTCCTTCTTACGATAAACAAATAGAGTATCTAAATAAATTTACATTTAGCAATGATTCTGTTAAGCCATGCAAGGACATAAAAAAATTAGGGAAAGAAAAGATAGAAAAATTATACATCGCTAATAAAAGGACAAAAAATTTAGGCTCGATAACAGAAATACACGGAGCAGATGTGCCTAATCATGATTTGTTAACATATAGCTTTCCTTGTCAAGATTTATCAACCGGTGGCTTAACTAAAGGAATGAAAAAAGGATCTGGAACAAGATCAGGTTTACTATGGGAAATAGAGAGAATATTAAGTGAATTAAATCAAGAAAATAGACTTCCTAAATATTTATTAATGGAAAATGTTAAAGCAATTTTGGCTCCTTCAAATGAAATAGATTTTAAAATGTGGAAAAAATTTTTGGAAAGTCTAGGTTATGAAAATGAAGAAATGATTTTATCTGGAATCTGTTTTGGAGTACCTCAGGATAGAGCAAGATGTTTTATGGTTAGCAAATTAGGTGAAAAACCAAATATTAAATCTAAACTAAAAGAAAAATCATTTCCAATAAAGGATATAAAAAACTTTTTGCGAACCGACTATACAAATGAAATATACAAGCAAGAAGCCGATGAAGCACAGCTTCCAATAACACCATCAAGAGAAAGAATGTGGAAAACAAATAAAAGGGATATCAATAAACTTACTTATTTCAATACTATTACTTGCAATATGGATAGACAAAATAACGCTGGTATGATTCTTTATGATGGTGCCAAGGGAACATCTTTTAGACTTTTGACTAGTAGGGAAGCGTTTCTTTTAATGGGATTTACGGAAAAAGATTATGAGAATGTGAAAAAATTAGGTTTAAGTTATAGGAAAATGATAAAATTAGCAGGAAATTCTATCGTAGTTACAGTACTTGAAGCAATTTTTAAAGCAATGTTTGAGGATGATGAGACATGCAAAAAATAATTTTACCAATTGATACAAAATCATTTTATTTTAATATTAAAAATGATAATGCTACTGGACATACTGCGACTGTTGCTACGCCAATTAAACAGGGCAACTCAATTAATGAAAAATTAATACAGGTATACAAGATTCCCATGCAAATTGATTTTCAAACAAAACCAGAATTAATTAATGAATTAATTAAAAATTCAAAATCTCAGATAAAGATAACTAATGTTTTTGTTTTTAAAAATATTTATGTTAATGGCAAAAGAATAAACGTTGATAAATCATTTTGCTTTTATATAAAAGAAGAAATTAATCCTGATAAAATTCAGTATGGAAGGTTAAAATTACATTATCCAATGTCTTTAAAATATGAAGATAGTGAATTAAATATTGATAATAAAAATATAATTAACACGATATCAACTTTTTTACACGATTATGCATTTATTGTTACAGCATTCGAATATGATTTAGATGAAGATTACCTGAATTTTAAAATAACAATAATTGGCGAAAACTCAATACCATATTCAAAAGTGTTCATTAATAATAAGGGCGTAGGAAACAAGTATACTAGTGTTTTTGATGAATATGCAGACTCCTATGATATGGAAATAATAAGTTTGAAAAAGTTTTATAATAACTATAATGAAAATATAGACCCAAGTAATTATCGAGAGGCAATATTAAAAAATAATTCTATTGCTAAAGCAATAGTTGAAAAAAGATTAATGCAAAAAAAATTTACAAACGTTATAAATTTAAGTTCTGAATTTACTTATTCTTTATATGATTTTAGTTATGAGAACGCAGGAATTGTAAAATATTTAATGGTATTCAACACCTGCACCTCAAATAAATATTTTAATATTTCGTCAAAAAAATTAAAGTTTTTAAACGATTTTTCTGACGATACAGACATAATTTTAATAACAAACATTTTAGATAATCCACAAATATATGAATTTAACATTATAGATATTAAAAGTTTTTCTAAATCTATTAATTCCTTAATGTTAGTAAAGGAGTAGTTTATGAGTAAAGTAGTACAACAAATTCCACCTGCAAAGGCGTTAATCAGTGGAATAAGAGCCATAGGATATAGCTTTTCAACTTCTGTTGCAGATATTATAGATAATAGTATCGCCGCAAAGTCAAAAAATATTAATATATTTTCTGATCCGTTAGTTGAAAATCCATATTTTTGTATATTAGATGATGGATGTGGCATGAATTATTGTGAATTAAATAATGCAATGATATTTGGATCTGATCGTAGTGAAAAAAAAGATGATATCCTCGATTTAGGGAAATTTGGTTTAGGACTGAAGTCTGCATCATTGTCTCAATGTAGAGAATTAATAGTTGTTAGTAAGAGGCAAGATAAAATATATGGTATGTCATATGATTTAGATATTATAGAAAAAAATAATGATTGGAATTTATTAATTTACGATGAAGAGGAAATTAACTTATTACCAAGAATTAATGAGTTAAAAAAGTATGATTCAGGAACTATGGTGATTTGGCGTAAATTTGATAAAATAGAATGTACAGCAAAAAATTTTGAAGAAACATTTAGAGAAATAGTTTCAGAAGCTAAAAGGCATGTTGAACTAGTTTTTCATAGATTCTATGAAGATATAAATATATATTTTAATTACGATAGAATAGAAAAAATTGATCCATTTTTAACAAAATCTGTACCAAAGACTCAAAAGGGAAGAACAGATACTATAATAATAGACAATGAAACTATCGTTATTACCCCTTATATATTACCCCATCAAAATAGTCTCACTCATGAGGAGAAAAAATTATTAGGTAATCCGAAAAGTATATATGAGGCTCAAGGATTTTATATTTATAGAAATAGAAGACTGATTGTATGGGGCTCATGGTTAAGAATGTCAGTTAAAAGTGAATTGACAAAACTAGCAAGAATTCAAGTAGATATTCCTTCTAAGCTTGATACACAATGGAGTATGGATGTAAAAAAGTCCACAGCTAAGATTCCAGACAAGATAAAAGATTTAATAAAAGCATCTGTTGAAGAATCAATTGTTAAAAGCAAAAATGTTACTCAATATAGGGGTAAAAATGAATTAACACTTGAAAACAAAATATGGAATCGCGTGATGGAAAGAGAAGGTTTTGTTAGATATGAGATTAATCGGGAAAATCCCATACTGCAATCATTGTATAAAACAATAGATGATAACGAATTTGATTTATTAAATATTTTCATTTCTCAAATAGAAGATTTTCTACCAAAATATACAATATATAATGATTCTACAGATATAAATACTACTATTATTAATAGTGATAATAATGATGAAGAAAAGCTAATTGAAGAAGTAATAAAATTTTCAAAGATGTTTACTTCATGTGATCGTGAGCAAGAAATAAAACAATTACTAACTACGGAAAGATATCAAAAAATTGCTAGTAGACTGGATGAAATATTGAAAGAGGTGACTGAAAATGAATAGCGAAGAATCAGAGTTAAATCAAGCATATGAAATGTTAAAAATAGCTATGAGAGGAAAAACAAAATCTCATAAAGAGATTGTGGAGGCAGTTAACGGAATTTTAACTGTTTTACATAGTGACCACAATAATTTAAGTTACATTGTAGATAAGTATGAAGAAAATAATAATATCAAGGCCTATAATCCAGATATTTTAGTTGATTATGCTACAGTAAATAGTAAGTGGCTAATTGAAAGAAAAGAATCCACAAATTTAGACTTTTTCAATAGATATAAAGATTATTTAAAGAAAGAAGATTTTCCTGAAGATGTATTGGATAAAATGCAAAAATCTACAGAAAAAATATTATCATATTGTGCTGATCCAGCAAACAGTACCACATATAATAAGAAAAAAGGATTAGTAATTGGAGATGTTCAGTCTGGAAAAACAGCCAATTACTTGGCACTAATAAACATGGCAGCAGACTATGGTTATAAGTTAATAATTTTATTAGCAGGATTAACGGATTCGTTAAGAGTTCAAACTCAAAAAAGAATTGATTATGGATTTGTTGGTTCACAAAGTGATACCATAGGAGCAGTAGAAATATTTGTCGGTGTTGGCACAAACGAAGAAAGACACTATGCTATTCCAATGACAAATCAAAAATTAGATTTTGTTAAATTTAAAAAAGAAAATGCAAATTTTAAGAGGTCAGATTTATCCAAACCGGTTATTATGGTAGTAAAGAAAAATAAGAGTATTTTATCTCAAATGGCAGAATGGGTCAAACCGGATATGGGTGATATTAAATCAAAAAATATTTTAATAATTGATGATGAGGCCGATAACGCTTCAGTTAATACTAAAAACAATAATGAAGATCCCTCTGCAATAAATAAACTTATTCGAGATATTTTTAACAATTTTCCAATAGCAACTTATGTTGGGTACACTGCAACACCATTTGCTAATATTTTTATAAACCCTTATAATGATGACTTATTAGATGACTTATTTCCTTCAGATTTTATTGTACAGTTAAAAGAGCCAGATAATTATTTTGGAACCAAAAAAGCTCTATTTGATGAACATCATATACGATTATTAAATGAACAAGAAGAAAACTTTTTGCCAGTAAAACATAATAAAGATATAGAAGTATATAATGAATTACCAGAAAGCTTAATTGAAGCTTTAAATGATTTTCTTTTAACAAATGTAATCAGAACTTTAAGAAGACAAGAGACAAAACATAGAACATTTATGATTAATGTTTCAAGATTTAATAATATTCAAGAAAAAATTAAATATAAAGTTGAAGAATATTTAAATAAATTAAAAAATAGCATAGAACAATGCTACAAATTACCAACATCAGATTTTTGCAGGGATGACAAATTAAGAAAAATATATAATCAGTATAATTATAACGATTTTTACAAAAAAATAAGGGAGAATTATTCTTGGAATCAAATACAAATACTTTTAAATGAAGAAATCAAAAAGTTTGAAATATCCATAATAAATAATAGATATTCGAAAAATAGATTTAACTATGATGACTACAAAGATGTTGGTGCAAGATTAATAGCTATTGGTGGATTTGTTTTATCAAGAGGATTAACATTAGAAGGACTAACCATAAGTTATTTTAGTAGAAATGCAAATGCTTATGATACTATGCTTCAAATGTGTAGATGGTTTGGATATAGGAATGGTTATGAAGATTTGTGTAGAATATACATATCTGAGATTAATGTTGAAAATTATAGAGCAATCGATGATGCAATAGATGATTTAAAAAGACAAATATCAGTCATGGCATTCAGAGGAAAAACACCAAGAGATTTTGGATTAATGATTAAAGAATCACCTGAAACTCTTGAAACAAGTATGTTGATTACTAGTAGAAACAAAATGAGAACTTCTCAAGAGGTGGTTAGAAGTTTAAACTATAGTGGTGCATCTATTGATACATCAAAAATTTTTAAAGATGTTGAGAATAATATGAAAAATAGGTATTTACTAGATGAACTTACTAATAAATTAAAAAATGATGGAATTTTGCTTGAAAATATTGATGGAAGATATATGTTTAAAAATGTTGATAAAAAATATATTTCGGAATTTATTGAAAAAATACAAATACCATTAGAAAATAGAAAATTTGATAAAGAAGGACTTAGTGAAAGCATTTTAAATTCAGAAGAATTTTCAAAATGGGATATAGTTATAGCTACGGGTTCTAAGACAAGCCCACATAAATGGACTTTCTGTTCTAAAGAATTGACTTTACCATTCCGTAGCTTTGATTACAGAGCAGGCGAAAATTATATTAGAATTTCTGGAGGAAACAATAGATTAGCTGAGCCAGGAATATATAATAGCGGATTATCATTAGAACAAAAAAAAGAGGCAAAACGAATTGCGAATAATGCTCCTAAGCCTCATAAGGAACCAATTGCATCTGACTATTTACAAGTAAGAAAAAGTCCATTATTAATTATATATCCACTGGCATTAAATCCTAAGGATGGTTTTGGCAAAAGTATAGCAAAAAACTTTAATGACGAAACAATTGTTTTGGGTTTTGCCATAGGTTTTCCAGGTACTGACAATAAAATCATGGTTAAGTATAGAGCTAATGCCAGAAAATTAAAGGAATTATCTGGTGACATTGAAGAAGAGGAGGATGAGGAAGTGTATGGCGAAGAATAATTTTGAAGATATGTTTTCTGGACTAGAAAAAGGAATTTTTAACAATCAAAAGAAAGTGATGAGTGATTCATTTATAAAGGTTTATTATGGAATTACAAAAGATGGATTTATTAGACTATCATTCTTATCCTTGTCAAAACCTCCAAAAATAGATTCAACTAAAATGCTCAGAGTCGTTCAGGGTGAAGAGGGTGATGGAAATTATTGGACCTGTTTTGATTTATTAAATCACGAATTTAAAAAAATATTTTATATGTTTTGCGACGATATTACCAATTCCATTCAAAAATTAGAGAATGAACAAAAAGAACTAAATACAATTAAAGACAGATTTTCAATTTGGAAAATAATGTTTAAAAAAGTTTCTTGTTCTTTGTCTAATGAAAAAGAACAAGGATTATTTGGTGAACTATATTTTTTAGATAAATATATGATACCTAAATATGGCGTAGATAATTCTATAAATGCATGGACTGGACCTTTAGGCTATAATAAGGATTTTTCAATTAATAATACTTGGTATGAAATTAAGACCATTGGTGTAAATTCAACATGCATAAATATTTCTTCGTTATCTCAATTGTCTTCTGATATTCCTGGAATTCTGACTATTATTAGGATTGAAAAAATGTCAGAAGAATATAACAATGTTAATTGCTCAATTTCTCAAGTTTTCAACAATGTTTTATCACATATTAAAGATGTTGAATTGCAAGAAAAATTTATTAGTAAAATTTTAGACTATGGGTTTAATCCAGAAACTGATTTTAAAAAAAGTAAGTTCAATATTTCAAATATATCTTTTTACAAAGTCGAGAATGGATTTCCTCGACTAACAGAAAAAGATATTAAGTTTCAAGAAATTAATAATATTACATATGAAATTATTATCAAAACAATCGAAAAGTTTAAGGTGAAAGAAATATGATGACATTAGAAGAATTTAGAGAAGAATTTATCAATAACATTAACGCAGAAGCTTTAGAAGAAAATCAATATCCTGTAGAAACTTTCATAGAATATATGAAAGATATCCTAATTAATGACTATTCATTAATTAGCGATTTAGAAAATTGTTATTTTGAGTTTAATAATGGTTCAAAACAAAATATGCATATAGATGCTGCATACTTGGAATTAGCTGCGAATGTACTTGATTTAGTTATAGCTGATTACAATCCAGGAGAAATAAAAAATATAAATAATGAATTTATTACAAATAAAAGCAATTTAATGCTTCACTATTTTGATAATGTTTTAAAAGGCTACTTTGATGGAGCAGAATTAAGTAATCCTGCGACTCAATTAGCTATTAATATTAAAAAAAATCTAAATTCCATTAATAAAATACATTTAATAATAATATCAACTAATAAAATGAGTAAATTTGTAAAAACAACAGAATTACCCAATCATCAAATTTATAATCTAAATTTAAAAGTTGATCTTGACGTAATCGGAATTGAAAATATTTATAATACTAAGTTACCAACATTTAAAAAAGAACCTATCGAGATTATTACAAAAGATTTTGATTGCGAAGGTATTCAATGTATTAAAGCAGATATTGGTTCTAATGATTATCAAGCGTATCTGGCGATTGTTCCCGGAAAATTCTTGTGTGACATATATAAAAAATATGGCCCTAGGTTACTAGAATCTAATGTACGCTCCTTTTTAAATAGTCGTGGAGCAGTTAATAAAGGAATCCGTGGTACTATAATAAACGAAAAAGATAAATTTTTCACCTACAATAATGGTATCTCCACTATAGCCAAAAGTATTAAAACAGAATATAAAGAAAAAAAGGGCTTGTACATTACCAAATTTGAGGATTTTCAAATTATTAATGGTGGGCAAACAACAGCTTCTTTAGCATCAGCTAATATTAAAGATAAGGCATCTTTGGATAATATTTTTGTTCAAATGAAATTAACAATTTTGAATAAAGATGATTCTGAATTAATTCATAATATTTCAAAATATGCGAATAGTCAAAATAAGGTTACAGCTGCGGATTTAAATTCCAATCATCCTTTTTATATAAGAATTGAAGATTTTTCAAGAAAAATATATTCACCAATTATAAATAATCAAACTTATCAGACTTTGTGGTTCTTTGAAAGAGCTAGAGGTCAATATGATCAGCCAAAAATGAGTAAAACTAAGGCTGAAAGAGCAACATATGAAAAAATAAATCCAAAGTCTCAAAAGTTTACAAAAACAGATTTGGCAAAATTTCTAAATGCTTCTTATATGAAACCATATGATGTGTCATGGGGAGCTGAAGTTAACTTAACAAGATTTCAAGTGGAAATGGAAAAACAATGGGATAAAGATAAAAATGTATTTAACGAGTTATTCTATAAAGAACTAATTGCTAAAGCAATATTATTTAAAACAATCGAAAAAGAAATTTCTAAACAAGATTGGTATATCCAAAATAAGGCTTACAGAGCTCAACTTGTTGCATATACATTTTCGAAATTAGTTTATGAAGCTCAAAAGAACAATAATAGTGAATTAAATTATAAAGCCATATGGGACAAGCAATTTGTCTGTGATTATCTTGTAGAAGAAATAGGTAAAATATCTAAATTGGCTTTTGATGTTTTATATGATGTTAATCGACAATATTCAAATATTGGAGAATATTGCAAACGAAAGGAGTGCTGGGAAATTCTTAAAGCTAAACCATATACTTTGTCAGAAGAAACTATAGAATCGTTAATAACTAAAGAAGAAAAAAAACAAGAAAATATAATAGCAAAAAAGGAACAAAAATTAAATGCTTCAGTGATGGTAGAAATACAAATTTTTAACTTAGGTTCTGATTATTGGAAAAATGTACTTAATAAAGGCATTGAACAAAATATTTTAACCACCAAGGACGTGGATTTGTTAAATTGTGCTATTAAATATTGTGAGGGGTTAATAAGAATATCGCCAGCACAAGGTGATTATATTTGGAAAATAAAAGAGAAGATTTCTGAAAACGGAATTGTAATTTAAAAAAGTAAAATGATTTATGGTTATTTCTAAATACATAAATGCCTGTTAGAATACAATGTATTAACGCTGCGCAATAACTTTAAATAGAAAGTACTATAATAATGACTATCGAAATCTATATGCGAATATTTTTGAAAAATAAATTGATAAAAATTATAAAGAAATTAGCTCGATAGTTTGACATGAGTACTTATTTGTGGTATATATTACTTATGCAAGGAAAAATGCTAAATCATTTTTGTATGGGGTCTATTTTCGGATAGAGCCCTATTTTTGTATACTTTGATAATGTCTAATTTATATTGTATTATAAAATGATTTGTGCTAAAATATAGCTAACAAAGGAGTACTCATGATAATACTAGATGAATTAGAAAATTTTGCAGAGTCAAAACAAGAAGAAAATCTAAAGTTTAGAAGATATTTAAAAAATCATGCAGATGAAGAAGAACTAGATAATGATTTTAAAGAATTACATAAAAAATTTTTAAAATTTATGACTATACAAAATGTAGAAATTGTTGTAGGAAACTTGAAATATCAATTAGATATGATGAATTAGAAAATCTAAACTTAACTAAGGAGCAATTAAAAATTTAAAAGAAGATTATGAAAAATACATAAATAAAGAATATGTTAAACAAAAAAATGCTCATTTGTCCAAAGTTGATGTTGAACTATTTTACAAGCTGTATTTTGGAATACTTGAATTTACAAATAGAAAGTATCATGTAGTACCAGGGTTAAAAATCTATCAACCAAAGAAAATAGACCCAAGAGTACTAGTTGATGTTATTGATAAATTTTGGAGTAAAAAAGATTCTATAATCAGAGAATTTACTTTTGCTAACCCTTTTAACTTTAATGATGAAGAAATGGAAATAGTAAAAGACTTTAAGAAAGGTATCAGAGCCCTATTTATTGTTATGAAATATGAAGAAAACTATACGGTATTCATATCCAAGATAGTGCATATATGGTAAAATGTATTACTTGTAACATAGATGAAATAATACCAAATGAAGATTTACCTGCTCCAGCTAACACTACTCTTTTACCATTTAAAAATCAAATTGTATTTGATAGTGTATTAACATCTTATCCAGTTAAAGTTAGTGCAAGCATGAGAGAAAATATGATTAAAGAAGCAAATAATAGTAAAAAAATATATAAAATATAAATTAAAAACAACACTTGCTTAAGAAAAATAAGTGTTGTCAATAATATGAAACAACTCCCTAGTTTGGAAGTTGTTTTATAATTAGCGTTTTATATAATCAAAATATTCCCAAATTATATAAAATAAAAATCTAAAAAAATTTTTCAAAATGCCTCCTTCTATATCGAGGCCCCTGATAAGTTCATTATATAAAAATAATATTAAATTGTATAGTTTTCTAGACATATTTTCAAAATTATATTATCATAAATACATGAAAGGATTGATATAATGAAAAGTAAAGTATATTTTACAAAAGAAATAACAAGTGAAAGTTTAGTTAAAATTTATGAAAGTTTAAATCATGAATTAAAAGGAAAAGTTGCAGTTAAAATTTCAACCGGAGAACCAGGTGGACATAATTTTTTAAATCCAAATTTAATTAAAGCTTTAGTAAATAAATTAAATGGTACAATCGTAGAATGTTGTACTGCTTATGCTGGAAAAAGAATGAATCCAAGTAATCATTGGCAAGTTATCAAAGACCATGGTTTTTATGATATAGCTCCATGTGATATTATGGATGAGGATGGAGAAATTAAAATTCCTATAAATGGTGGAAAACATTTGAGTGGCATAAATTATGTTGGAAGTCATATTAAAAATTATGATTCAATGCTTATGTTATCTCATTTTAAAGGCCATATAATGAGTGGCTTCGGCGGAGCTCTAAAGAATATGTCAATCGGAGTTGCTTCCAAAAATGGTAAAGCGTGGATTCATTCTGCAGGAAAGACAACTGTACCAGATGAATGCTGTAAATTAGAAACTAAACAAGATGATTTTCTAGAAAGTATGGCTGAAGCAGATAAATCTGTCGTGGACTACTTCAATCCTGAAAATATTGTTTATATAAACGTTGCCAATAATATTTCAATAGATTGTGATTGCGATAATAATCCAAAAGATTCAGAAATTGCAGATATAGGAATATTTGCATCCATAGACCCTGTTGCTATAGATAAATGTTGTTATGATACTATTATGAATTTAACTGAAGAAGGTGCAAACTCTTTAAGGATGCGAATGCTTGATAAAAATGCAATTCATATAGTGGAAGAAGCAGAAAGACTAGGTTTAGGTACAACTCTATATGAACTAGTAAGTATTGATTGAGGTTATTATGAAATTAGAAGAAATAGTAAAAATATTAACTAAACAAAATAAAACTGTATCCACGATGGAATCTTGTACCGGCGGATGTCTTGCTAATGCCATTACAAATATCCCGGGAGCTAGTGAAATTCTAAAATTTAGTGCAGTAACTTACTCAAATGAATTTAAAATAAAAATGGGTGTACCAAAAGAAATAATTGACACATATTCAGTTTACAGCATAGAAACTGCCATAGAAATGAGTAAAAAAATATCTGAATTTACCAATTCTAATTATGGAATAGGTATAACAGGTAAACTAAATAGAGTGGATCCTCATAACTTATCTGGTGATGATAGCACAGTTTACTTTAGCATATATAATAAGGATAATAACACAAATTACAATGGTTCATTAAAAGTAACAAAAGAAACCAGAAAAGAAAATAAAGAAGAAGTAATAAATTTAATTGTTGATAAATTATATGAAATAATAAAAACAGAAGACTAAACTAAGTCTCCTTGATAAATATTTCTTTTAACCATTTCTTTATCAATATCATTTAAAACCACAAACTTCTTTATAAGCCAATCCGGAGCAATCAACTCATCTAAAGTTGGGTCTCCAGTTATTCTCATAACAACAACATCTTTGTTTAAAAGCCTTAATTGGTCACAAATAATATCAATATATTCCTCTTTAGTTAGAATATGAAATTTATCTTTTTCATAAATACTAGCTAAAGGGGTATTTTTGGCTACATAAAGCATATGAATTTTAATCCCATCAATACCACAATCATTAACAAATTTTATTGTATTTAACATATCTTCTTTAGCCTCATATGGTAGACCATTTATAATGTGCGCAACAACAAATATGTTTCTTTCATGTAATTTTTTTACAGCATCCCTAAAAACTTCACTATTATGTCCACGATTTATAAAATTTAAAGTATTATTATTACTACTTTGTAAACCAAGTTCTACAATTAAAAAAGTCTTTTTATTTAATTCATCTAAATAATCTAACCATTCATCAGTTAAACAATCTGGTCTAGTAGCAATATCAATTCCCACAACTTTAGGTAATACTAACAACTTATCAACATAATTTTTAACTAAATTTTTATCATTATAAGTATTAGTGCCAGATTGAAAATAAGGAATATACAAACTATCTGGCCATTTTTGCTCCATAATTTTTCTCCCATTTTCAAATTGTTCTAAAATATCAAGGGCATTATTACTTATTGTAGCACTAGATTTATTAGAACAATAAATACATCCACCATTAATTTGATTAGGACAAGTACTATTAATATCTAAAGGAACTTTAAACACTTTTTGACCAAACTTCATTTTAAAAAAGTAATTTAGTGTATAATATCTTTTATTATCTAATGTATTTTTAAACATAATACCACCTGCTAATATTTTATCATGTAAAATTATAAAATAAAAGTTGTTATTCTTAATATTTGTGGTATACTAATATTAGTTGCTGAAATAGCTCAGTTGGTAGAGCAATGCCCTCGTAACGCATAGGTCGTAAGTTCAAGCCTTACTTTCAGCACCATTTAAAAATAATCCCCGTAAAATCGGGGTTTTATTATATCTTTTTTTAATTTACCTCTTATTAACAACTTAAATATTAAAAAATTTTTCAATAAAAACAAATTTTATATATACAAAAGATTATACTATGTGTTATAATAAATTTATCACACAAAGGAGGAAATAAAAATGCGTGTATATGGTATGAACGTTTTAAAAGAATTAGATACTAAAAAGATTAAAAAAGTATTTACATCAAGAAAAGAAGTATGCAAGTATTGTAGTGAAAACAAAATTAAATACGAATTTGTTGATAATCATTTTCTTAATAAAATGTGCGAATATAATCACCAAGGGGTGGTAATTGATGCTTTTGATTATGATTACTATAATATTAATGATATAGATGGAGATTTTGTTTTAATATTAGATCATCTTGAAGACCCACATAACTTTGGAGCCATCATAAGAACTTGTGCCGCAGTAGGAATAAAATCGATAATAATTCCCAAAGATAGAAGTGTTGGAGTAACAGATGTTGTTGTAAAAACTAGTGTAGGAACCATAAATTATGTAAAAATAATAAGGGTTAATAACTTAGTAGCAACTATGAAAAAGTTAAAAAAAGATGGTTTCTTTATATATGCAGCCTCAATGGAAGGTGAAGATTTTAGAAAAATAGATTATAGCACAAAAAGAGCTTTAGTAATTGGCAATGAAGGTTCTGGCGTAAGCAGATTAGTTAAAGAAGAAAGTGATGTTTTAGTAAGTATTCCAATGAATAAAAATGTTGAAAGCCTAAACGCATCAGTAGCTGCCAGCATTCTTATTTATCATATGGGGGATAATGACTAATATAAGTGATTCTGAACTAATCATGCTATGTCGAGAAAACAATGAAGATGCTCAAAAATTACTTGATGAAAAATATAATATTGTTATAAAAAAATTTATTAAAGATAACTATGAAGCAATTAGAGTTTTAAACATTCCTTTTGATGATTTATATAATGAATGTTTTGAAACTTACAAAAGAGCAGTTGAAAATTATCGTAATTATAATAAAGCAAGTTTTTACACATTTGCATCAACATTAATTAAAAGAAAAATAAAAAAAGTAATATTAACAGAAATAAGAGAACAAAAGAAAAACTCAGTAGTATTACTTAGTGATTTAGAAAATCAAAAACGAAATAATGAATTTATTTTAGCAGATAGTAAAGACCCATTAGAAATAGTTTGTGAACAAGAACAATCTCATGATATATATGAAATAATACTAAGTAAGTTATCTATTGCAGAAATAAATATAATAACTCTTTTAATAGATGGTTTAGATTGTAAAAAAATATCAATATTATTAAAAAAAGATTATTCATATATTTATAGAAAAATACAAACAATAAGAAAAAAACTAATTCCTGAGTTGAATTTAACCTAAAATTGCTTGATTTTTTTATATTTCTATGCTATATTATTAATGAACACGAAAGTGTTTTTTTAAATGGAGGTTTTTTTAATGGCAAAAGAAGCTAAAGAAACAAAAAAAGTAACAAAAGTTACAAAAGATGCTAAGAAAAAAAATAGCAAAGCAAAAAAAGTAAGTAAAGGTCCTAAAGAAAGTTATGTTAAAAAAGTAAAAAAAGAACTTAAATTAGTTAAATGGCCAACAGCAAAAGAAGTATTAAAATACACAATATCAACAGTAGTATTTTGTTTAATATTATGTTGCTTATTTATGTTGCTAAACTTATTATTATCAGTAGTTAAAGGATGGTTGGCATAATGGAAAAACTTTGGTATGTAGTAAATACTTATTCAGGACATGAAAATAAAGTAAAAGAAAAATTAGAAGCAAGAACAGAATCAATGGGAATGCAAGATTACATTTTCCGTGTTATAGTTCCAGAAACAACAGAAGTTGAAGTAAAAGATGGAGTTAAAAAGGAAAAAGTAAAGAAAATGTTTCCAGGTTATGTTTTAGTTGAAATGATTATGACTGATGAAGCATGGTATATCGTAAGAAATACACCAGGAGTTACAGGATTTATCGGTTCTAGTGGAAAAGGAGCAAAACCAACTCCATTACTACCTCAAGAAATTGATAGAATTCTAGCCAACATGGGAATGAGTAGAGTAGACGTTGAATCTGAATTACAAGTTGGAGATACAGTTAATATTGTTGATGGACCATTCAGTGGTATGACTGGTAAAGTTGATAACATTGACCTTGAAAATAATAGATTAAATATTATAATTGACTTATTTGGTCAAGAAACAAATGTTGATGTAGAAGTATATCAAGTTAATAAAATATAATTAAAAAAGTTGAAGGTTCTTAATCTTCAGCTTTTTTTGTATTTTCAAATATTTCTAAATTATTTTTAATTCTTTCATTATTTTGGTTTATCTCTAATGCTTTTTTAGCATTTATAATGGCATTATCATAATCACTTAAATGAAAATATGCAATAGATAATAAATCATTTAATGTTTCATCATAACTAAAAACTTCATTCATATATGTTTTAGGATTATTTTTAATATCTAATGCTAACAGCCCGTATTTACAAACGTTTTTATAATCTTCTAAAGTATAATAAAGTAAAGCAAGCTCGGTATATGGGTCTCTTAAATAAGGGGCTTCATCAATAGCTTTTAACAACCACATTAAAGCTTCATCATAACGACCTAAATTCTTATAACATCTGGAAATAAATCGCATTGATGCGCATCTTTCATCTTTCCATGTTGCAGTTTCCAGTCTTAAATGTTTTATTAAAGTATCAATAGCATCATTCCATCTTCCATAATACATATATTCTCTTCCTAGATAATGCATATTTCTATCATTCAAAGGATTTTCACGGACCGATAATTCAAGTAAAGGCAAGTAATTAGCTCGTGACTTTTCTCTATCTGGATAATGATTAACTATAATGTTATCTGTAAAAATTTGTTTTTCTTCATGGTCAAATTGCAATACTTCATGAACAGGATTTACCCATTTACATCCAGTTCTTTTATGTATTTTATCAGCATAAAAACTTACCTTAGGAACATCTCCTTCAATATACCAATTATAAACATATCTTATTCTATCTGTATCACTTTTCCATATTTTTAATATTTCTTCTTTCCAACCATCAATCATAACTTCATCTAAATCTAAAGAAATACAAATATCATAATCATCAGGTATCATTTTTAATGCTTCATTTCTAGCAACATCAAAACGCCATGGTTTTATTATCTTTTTCTTAACAACAATACCATGACTTTTTAATTTTTTTCTTGTTCCATCAGTTGATCCAGTATCTAAAACAAATATACCATCAGCATCTTTTATTGACTCATACCATCTATCTACAAACTTTTCTTCATTTTTACATATTGCATATACACATATTTTTTTAATAATTACACCTTCTTTCCTTAAATTATATAAATTAATTTCCTAAATATTCTATAATTATTGTAAATCAGGAGTTTTTAAATAAATACTTTGTTTTGATAAATTTACAAGATTGTATTCTTGATTTATATCCACAACAGCAAAATAAAATATGTTATAAATAACGTTGCCTATAAAATGTAAAATTTTATAAATTTTGTATTGAAAAATTGAATAAAAAAAAGTATAATATTTTAGTAAAATAAAAAGAACGGAGGAACTATGAAAGATAATTTAGAGTTATATTACGAACTTAGTCATAAATTAGCTATGAATCAATTAATAGAAAGATTCTGTTTTGAGCTTGAAGCAAATAAAATCTTTTTCAACGAAGACGATATAAGTTTAGAGTCTTTGATAAGAGATTGTAGTAATAACGAAGTATTTAGTGATATAGAATATATGGAAGCATATCAAAAAAGTAAAATGATGTTAAGTAAAAGAAATTAGTTCTTTTTTTCTTTTAAAATATAATTTATAATAATATTATGAAAAAGAAAAATTTTATAATAGTAATATGTTTTTTATTAGCAAGTACTTATTTTGGGTATGATTATGTAAATAAGAATACCTCTGCTTTACCTAACTTTAGTGAAGTACCAGAATTTAATGAATATAGATATATTGAAATTAATGGAAATGTTCCAGAATTTAGTGATGCTGATACTAGCTCGTCTTTTGAAATCTATAGTGAGCTTGATAACTTAGGTCGAGCAAAAGTGGCATTTGCAAATATTGGTAAAGATTTAATGCCAACTGAAAAAAGAGGTTCAATTGGTATGATTAAACCTAGTGGATGGCACACTATAAAATATGACATTGTAGATGGTAAATACTTATATAATAGATGTCATTTAATTGGATATCAATTGACAGGGGAAAATGCTAATCCCAAAAACTTAATTACTTGTACAAGACAAATGAATACAAAAGGGATGCTTCCTTTTGAAAATAAAGTAGCAGATTATATAAATGATACAAATAATCATGTTTTATATAGAGTTACACCGGTATATAAGGATGACAACTTGCTTGCAAGTGGTGTTAAGATTGAAGCTAAATCTGTTGAAGATAATGGTGAAGGTATAAAATTTAATGTTTTTGTTTATAATATTCAAACAGGTATAAATATAGATTATAAAACAGGAAGCAGTAGTTTAAAATAAGGAGATGGATAATATGAAAGTAGCTGTAATTACTGGGGGAGCAAGTGGTATAGGTCTTGCAACAGGCAAGAGACTTAAGAGTATGGGTTGTGAAGTTGTGTTAGTAGACTGGAGTGATAATGTAGAAAGTATTGCTTTAGAAAATGGACTTATGGGTATTAAGTGTGATGTGTCAAATGAAGAAGATGTTAAACATTGTATTCTAGAAGTAATAAAGAAATATAATCATATAGATTATTTAGTTGCTAATGCTGGTATTGGTGGAAGTGCTAGTTTACCTCATGAAGTTAGTTTGGAAGAATGGAATAAAGTTATTGGAGTTAATCAAACAGGTATATTTTTAATAAATAAATATGTTATAAGTGAAATGCTTAAGACTGGTGGAGGAAGCATTGTTAATACTTCATCAATGTATGGGTTAGTTGGAACAAATATGAGTTTTGCTTATTCTGCTAGTAAGGGGGCAATAAATCAAATAACTAGATCTTTGGCTTTATCTTATGCTCGTGATAATATCAGAGTTAATGCAATTGCTCCGGGTTATGTTGATACACCGATACTTGCAATGGTTCCAGATGATTCTAAAGCTGCTATGGCTAATCAACTTCCAATTGGAAGACTTGGTAAAGATACAGAAATTGCTGATTTAATTTGTTTTTTACTAAGTGATGAAGCATCATTTATTACTGGTGCTATAGTTCCAATTGATGGAGGATATACTGCAGCATGAGAAAACTCGAATTAAATAAAGTTTATAAACATTTTAAAGGGGACTTATATATTGTACTTGATGTTGCAATTAATAGTGAAACTGATAAGAAAATGGTGGTGTATAGAGCACTATATGATGATTGCAAATTATATGTTAGGGATTATGATATGTTTTTAAGTGAAGTTGATCATGTTAAATATCCGGATGTAAATAATAAGTATAGATTTGAATTACAAAATATTAAGAGCGTAAAAAATTCTTAGTATTTTTTTGTTTTTATAGAAATTTTTTTAATTAAATAGTATAATTAGGTTAGATATTATTTAGTGAGGTGTTTTATGAAAAAAAGAATAAATGCTCAAAAAATGATTAAAATGGCTTATAAAGAAACAAAAAGAAGTTCTTTGGCTATTTATTTAATTCTTAGGTTTTTAGTTGTAATATGTATGATTTTACAAATAATTAGAGGGGATTTAAATAATGCTTTATTATGTTTATTATCTTTAGTTTTGTTATTTGCACCATTATTTATTCAAAATAAATATGAAATTACTTTGCCTGATAGTTTAGAAATAAGTATTTATTTATTTATATTTTCTGCTGAAATACTTGGTGAGATTAATAATTTTTATGGTATTATTCCTCATTGGGATACTTGCTTACATACTATAAATGGATTTTTAGCTACAGCAGTTGGTTTTTCTTTAGTAGATTTATTAAATAAAAATAGCAAAGATATTAATTTATCACCCTTTTATTTATGTTTAGTTGCTTTTTGTTTTTCTATGACTATTGGTATTTTATGGGAATTTTTTGAATATGGAGGGGATAAATTAATGAAATTTGATATGCAAAAAGATACCCTTATTACTAATGTTTCGTCAGTTTATTTAAATCCTGATAATGAAAATAAACCTGTTGTTGTTGATAATATTGGAAAGACCGAAATTTTTGATAAAGATGGAAAGCTATTATATGTTATTGATGGTGGGTATTTGGATATTGGTTTAAATGATACTATGAAAGATTTATTTGTTAATTTTATTGGGGCTTTAGTTTTTAGTTTTTTTGCATATATTGGTCTTAAAAATAATAAGCGTAGTTCTGTTGTTAAAAATTTTGTTCCTATAAAAGAAAAACGTAAAATGGCAGAATCTGTTAAGAGTTGTTTAATGAAATAAAGAAAGGAGATATTATGGCTTATATAGAATTTAATAATGTTTTTAAAGTTTATAAAATGGGTGAGGTTGAAATTAAGGCACTTTCAAATACTTCTTTTAAAATAAATAAAGGGGAATTAGTTTGTATATTAGGACCTTCCGGTGCAGGTAAAACTACTTGTTTAAATATTTTAGGTGGTATGGATAAATTAACTAGTGGTGAAGTAATGGTTGATGGTAAGTGTATTAATAAACTAAATGACAAAGAATTAATTAAATATCGTAGAAATGATATTGGTTTTGTTTTTCAGTTTTATAATTTAATTCAAAATTTAACTGTTATTGAAAATGTAGAACTTGCTACTCAATTATGTAAAAATTCTTTGAATCCTGATGATATTTTGGATAAAGTGGGTCTTAGCAATAGAAAGAATAATTTTCCAGCACAACTTAGTGGTGGAGAACAACAAAGAGTTGCAATAGCTAGAGCTATTTGCAAAAATCCAAAATTGTTATTATGTGATGAACCTACTGGTGCACTTGATTATATAACCGGAAAACAAATTCTTAAATTACTTCAAGATACATGTAGATTAGAACATATGACAGTAATAATTATAACTCATAATTCTGCTATTTGTCCAATGGCTGATAAAGTTATCAAATTTAAAAATGGTGCAGTTAGTGATGTTATTATTAATGATAAACCTATGGATATAAAGGATTTAGAGTGGTAATATGAAAACTATGTTATTTAAACATATTTTTATGAAAATTAGACAAAATTATAAAAGATTTTTATCACTTTTGTTTATGGCACTTCTTGGTATTGGTTTTTATGCTGGAATTGAGGCTTGTAGTCCAGATATGCTTAAAACTTTAGATAAATTTTATGATGATAATAATGTTTATGATATTTTGATTTTTTCTAATTTGGGTCTTGATGATAATGATATAGATCGTTTATCCAACATTGATGGTGTTGATAAAGTCATTGGTTCTTATGAAAAAGATACTTATTTAAAACTTAATAATGAACAATATGTTATTAAAGTAATAGGTTTAAATGATAATATTAATAAAGTTTATATCGAAGATGGAAGACTACCTAATAATAATGATGAAATTGTTGTTGAAAAAAAGATGATTGTTGATAATAACTTAAGTATTGGAGATTCTATTGATATTTTAGGTAGTAATAAGAAAATAGTAGGAACAATTATAAGTCCTTTGTATTTTTCTACTGAAAGACCTAGTACTAATTTAGGAAGTGGGAAAGTTAATTATTATGCTTATACTTTAAGTGATTTATTAAAAAGTGATTATTATAGTGCTGTATATTTAACAATTAAAGATACTATGCATATGCTTACTAATAGTAAAGAATATCAAAATACTATTAATAATTTTGTAGAAAAAATTAATGTTATAAAAAAAGATAGAGAAGAAGAAAGATATGATGAATTATATGGTAAGTTAATTTCTGATAGTAAATTATATGGCATTAATATAAATGAAGATGATTTTGTTAAACCACATTGGTATATTTATGATAGATTTGATAACAATTCTTATAAAGAATTAATCAATGCTAGTGATAATATTAAGAATCTAGGTAATGTGTTTCCTTTAATATTTTTTGGTATTGCTATATTAGTTAGTCTTATTTCAATGATGAGAATGATTGAAGAAGATAGGACTGAAAATGGGGCATTGAAGTCTTTAGGTTATAGTAATTTTTATATTATTTTAAAATATGTTATATTTTCCTTATTAGCTACAATTATAGGTGGAGTTTTAGGTGTTTTTATAGGTTCATATTTGATTCCATATGTTATTTGGAATATATATAAAAAAATATTTTATATACCAATATTTTTATATTCTATTAATAGTGTTTATAATATGCTTGGTTTTTGGATTTGCATATTATGTATTAGTGGTACTGCCATTATCATTTGTATTTTTAACTTAAAAGACGTTCCGGCAAATTTAATGAGACCAAAAGTACCTAAATCAGGTAAGAAAATTTTATTAGAAAAAATAACTTTTATTTGGAAAAGACTTAAATTTTCTGATAAAATTACTTTTAGAAATATTTTTAGGTATAAATCAAGAGCACTAACTACTATATTTGGTATTGCAGGTTGTACAGCTTTAATTTTAGCTGGTTTTGGATTAAAGGATTCTATTAAAAATATAAGTGATTATCAATTTAATAATATATTTAAATATGATAAAATGGTGGTTATAAATGAAAATAATGATTATAGTGAGTTAGTAAATAATATTAGAAGTGAAGAAAATGTTTTAAATGTTGTTTTAGTTAATTATCAAAGTGTTAGTGTTTTAAAAGGTGATGATAAACAAGATGTATCTTTGATTGTACCAGAAGAATTTAATAAACTAAATGATGTTATTTCTTTAATAAATTATAAAGATAATAATATAATTTATAATACATTAGAAGATAATACTTGTGCTGTTAGTGAAAAAACTGC